>ODAI011969629.1_pt1 | contig 10558 bp, 8 predicted proteins | sample 1539321 | NCBI WGS metagenome assembly ODAI01 (sample SAMN02144231, study PRJEB22623) | gut metagenome | biome: sheep rumen | host: Ovis aries | place: New Zealand | reverse complement strand
TAAGCTAAACTTAATCTCCTCCAATGCCCCTGTCTCAGAATCGATGATAAAGCCGCGAACCACGATGTCCTTCGGCACCAGCGGATGGGTCTTGATGGTTTCAACGGTCTTGCGGACGGACTCTGGGGTGTCCTTGAATCCCTCCAACCAGTGGTGCAGGTTGATGCCGCACTTCTGGATGGTGTCGAGCGTCTCGTCCGTCACACCGCGGGCTATCATCTCGTGGCGGAAGTGGCTGAAACTCATGTGGCAGGCACCGCAATGCGAGTGAGCCACCACCATGATTTCCTCAACGCCCAGTTCGTAGATGGCTACTATCAGGCTGCGCATGGCTGAGTCGAAGGCAGAGATAACAAGTCCGCCTGCGTTCTTGATGATCTTGGCATCACCGTTCTTCAATCCGAGAGCAGCAGGGAGCAGTTCGGTCAGACGGGTGTCCATACACGAGAGCACCGCCAACTTCTTGTCAGGGTACTTATCCGTCAGATACTTCTCGTAGCCTTTCTGGGCCACGAAGGTCTTGTTGTATGCAATTATTTGGTCTATCATACTAAATCTTATTAAATCAGAGGACAAAGTTACTCATTTTTGCCCGATTATTCGTAATTTTGCCCTCATTATTAGATTACATTAACGACAAGTATTGAAAATTGAAGATGGAATTCAGAGCAATGAGACGCCATCGCCAGCAGCTTTCAGACGAAGAGAGCATCGCCATCCTGAAGAAAGCCACTTCAGGCACGCTGGCACTACTCGGCGACGGAGGCTACCCCTATGCCGTACCCATCAGCTATGTTTATGACGACGGCAAGCTGTACTTCCACAGCGCCATGAGCGGTCACAAGGTGGATGCCATCCGCAGCTGCGACAAGGCATCGTTCTGCGTCATTGACCAGGACTGCGTGAGACCAGCTGAGTACACCACCTATTTCCGCAGCGTGATAGCCTTCGGACGCATCCGCATTGTGGAGGATGAAGCGGAAAAGCTCGCCATCGCCCGTATCCTCGGCAACCGCTATAATCCGAACCAGGAGGAAGCCCTGCAGAAAGAACTGGAGCACGGCCTCGCCCGTATGCTCGCCATCCGCCTGGACATCGAGCACCTGACGGGCAAGGAAGCCATCGAGCTAACAAGACAAAGAGCAGAAAAATGATGAAACCGCTATTAGACGTACACACCCATACTGTAGCCTCCGGCCACGGCTATAGCACGATACAAGAGATGGCACAGGCAGCTGCCGACAAAGGGCTGCAGGTGCTGGGCATCACGGAGCACGGCCCCAGCATACCAGGCACCTGCGGGCTGCTCTACTTCAAGAATATGTTCGTAGTACCCCGCCGGATGTACGGTATCCGGTTGCTGATGGGCTGCGAGGTGAACATTCTCGACACTGAGGGCAGTCTTGACCTCAATGACGAATACCTCGAACGTCTTGACATCGGCATCGCCGGCATCCATATCGTCTGCTGGCAGGGAGGCACTCGTGAGGAGAACACCCGAGGGATGATCAACGTCATCCGAAACCCGAAGATTCACATCATCAGCCATCCGGGCGACGGCACGGCAGAACTCGATTTCGAGCCATTGGTGCTGGCCGCCAAGGAGTCGCACACACTGTTGGAGGTGAACAACCACTCGCTGGCTCCCCAGCGTCATAAGGCCGTAGCCCGTGACAACAATCTCGAAATCCTGCGCCTCTGCAAGAAGCACGGTGTGCCCACGATTCTCGGCAGCGATGCCCACGTCTCGTTCCAGATAGCCGACTACGAGCGCCTCCGTCCGCTGCTGGCCGAGACGGAATTTCCTGACGAGCTGGTCATGAACTACTGGCCGGAGCGGTTCTTTGACTATCTGGGGATAGAGCCGTGAGTATGCTGCAAAAACATATCGTCAACGAGTGCTATGAGCCGGAGGTATCAACCAACTTCTTTGATGAACTGGAGGGGGCGATAGCCCAGCGCCCAGACTATGATAAGGTTTACCAGGGCCTCAATCAGGTGTTTCGGGAGTTTATCAATCAGAAGACCAGTCACACCCGTCTGAACCTTGGCGGAGCCTTTGCCAAGACAGACTATCTGCTGAAAGAGTACAGGGCATCGGGTAGACTGGCTCAAGCGACAAACGATACGAGAGTGCGGTTGAGAAAGTATGCCGAACTGTCAGAGGCAGACAAGGCAAGACTATGCCTGTTTGACTTGAAGGACCTGTGTCAGTTTATCGCCTTTATCTGTGACAGTCAGATTCCCGCTTCGCTGATTTCGCTGTTTCCGACAGAGAAGACACCTGCAGTTTCGCCATTGCTGGTCGGTGAATGTATGAGGGTGATTGTTGAGCGATGGGATGATGTCTACGTATATGTTCGGGCAGAGGAAGCTGCCGGCGAGGGCTTGACCAAGGTGTGCTATGCCAAGGGAAATACGATATACGATTACGACTGGACCTACCTGAAAGACATGTTCTGCGAGGGAGCCCAGCTGAATCTGGTACGACCAAGAGAGGATGATGGCATCATCTACCCAGAACTCATCATTTTCGAGCCGGACTATCTGGTAAACATCTCCACCGTGGCCCACTGCTTTACGAATTATGCCGACTCACCTTTTGTTGAGTTGACCAAGAAGCTGGAGCCTTCGAAGCCATCAGAACCTATCGTGCTGGGTAATCTGGCTGGTCAACTCCTTGACGAGTCCATCCATCAGCTGCCCCATACGCACTCTTATGCAGAGAGCGTCAGGGAATTTTTCAAGGACAACGCCATCAATCTGCTGACAGCGGATATAGGCCCTCAGTTCCATGATGAGGCCCAGAAGCAGAAACAGAATATCTGTCAGTCTATAAACGTTGCCCTGCCCACGGCATTGGAGCGGTTCAACTCCAGGGAAGGAATGGTGGAGCCATCCTTTTTCTCAGAGATGCTCGGACTCCAAGGGCGTATGGACTATCTCCAAATGGACTTCAAGGTCCTGCTGGAACAGAAGTCGGGGAAAGGCAGTTTCCCCTACGACCATTTCATACGACCGAGGCAGACAGACGAGCATTATGTGCAGCTGCTCCTCTACATGGCTCTGATCAGATATAACTATCGGGAGATCTACGAGCGTAACGGCAAGGAACTTCACGCCTTCCTGCTCTACTCTAAGTATAGTGAAAGCCTGCTCGGCCTGGGCTTCTCGCCAGAACTGATCTTTAAGGCGATGAAGGTCAGAAACGGGATCGCATGGATGGAAATCCTGTTCACCAAACCGGATGGCTACCGAATCCTTGATGGCCTGAAGCCAGAACAGCTGAACCTGAAGAAGGTGAATAACACGCTGTGGAATAAATACCAGCTGCCGCAAATCGCAGAGATTCTCAGACCCATCCAGGAAGCCTCTCCATTGGAGAAATCCTACTACTTCAGGTTCCTGACATTCATCGCCAACGAGCATGTGATGTCCAAACTGGGCAATAAGACCAAAGAGCGTTCTGGCTTCGCAGCAACATGGCACGACTCCCTCTCGGACAAGCTGGCGGCTGGAAACATCTACGACAAGCTGACGCTCGACTGGCCCAATGCGGACACCGTTGGCAGTGTGAAGAACGTGGTGTTGAGATTTTCAGAGACGGAGGACAATGACATGTCGAACTTCCGGGTGGGCGACATCGTCATTCTCTATCCTTACGAAAAAGACAAGGAGCCTGATGCCCGGAAGACCATGGTGTTCAGGTGCTCGATAGAGGACATACAGACAGACAAGATTTGCCTGGCATTGAGGGCGGCTCAGTCGGACAACCGTGTGTTCGTGAAGGAACAAGGAAAACTGTGGGCCATAGAGCATGACTTCATGGAGTCGTCTTACAGTTCTCTCTACAAGGGTATGCAGTTGTTCCTCAATGCCCCTCAGGAAAGACGGGATCTGCTGTTGCTCCAAAGAGAGCCAGAGATTGACAGAGACGCAGTGCTGAAGGGCGACTATGATGGATTCAACGAGCTGGCCCTGAAAGTGAAGAGGGCTAAGGATATGTTCCTCATCATCGGACCTCCAGGGACGGGAAAGACCTCCTATGGCCTTTTGTATACGGTGAAGGAAGAACTTCTTGAGCCTGATGCAACAGTCCTTCTCCTGTCGTATACCAATAGGGCCGTTGACGAGATATGCAGTAAACTGACAAAGGAAGGTATCGACTATATCAGGATAGGCAGCCGCCACAGTTGTGTGGAAGAATATCGGGACCATCTGCTAAGTTCTATTGTGCAGAACATGTCCAGGGCAGCTGAGCTGAAAGACAGGATACGGTCAACACGTGTGTTTGTGGGGACCACAACATCGTGGAATAGCAACATATCACTGTTCCAACTGAAACAGTTCTCCCTGGCTGTGATTGATGAGGCTTCGCAGATACTTGAGCCCCACCTGATCGGCCTGTTGAGTGCCTGCCATGAGGGGAAGCCAGCCATCAGGAAATTCGTCCTGATAGGTGATCACAAGCAATTGCCTGCAGTGGTCCAGCAGGCACCCGAGGTGTCGGAGGTTCAGGACGTGCTGCTCAATGATATCCACCTGACAGACTGCAGGCTCTCCCTCTTCGAACGGCTGCTGAAGCAATACGCCCGCCGCGAGGATGTCACCTATATGCTGAAGAAGCAGGGGCGTATGCATCATGACATAGCGCTGTTTCCGAACTATGTCTTCTACAACAATCAACTGAAAGAAGTACCGCTGGATCATCAGGTTTCCATTCTGCCGTCAAGAGGTCATGGCGGCAATGGTATCGTTGACCTGTTGAAGACGCGGCGAATCGTGTTCCTGGCATCAGAGGAGCCTCCAAAGAACTCGCCCGACAAGATCAATCAGGTGGAGGCAGACATGATAGCAGCCATTGTCGTGAAAATCTATGAGACAGAGCGCGCCAACGGCTTTGATGTCAACGAGACGGTTGGCGTGATAGTGCCCTATCGTAACCAGATAGCAACTGTCAGGAAAACAATCGACCGCTATGGTATCGACATCTTGCATGATATCACCATCGATACGGTGGAACGCTATCAGGGCTCGCAGAGAAAATACATCGTCTACGGATTTACGATCCATAAGTATTACCAGCTGAATTTCCTGACCGAAAATGTGTTCGAGGACTTTGACGGAAGCATCGTCGACCGAAAGCTTAATGTGGCCATGACCCGTGCGGAGGAGCATCTGATCATGATAGGCAATGCGGAACTGCTTTCAAACAACTTCACATTCTTCAAGCTCCTTGAGTTCGTAAACAGCAGACACGGGTTCTTTAAGATCAAGAAGGATGACTTTGTCTCAGGCAATTTCGACGTACCACAGTATGATCCGGAAGTGCTGGATCTGGGCAAAGCTACGTTCACCGAATCAAAGGCCTATCATGAGGCCTACGTGAAATATGTGCAACAGCCTCTCAGAGATGCCTCCGGGGATGACTGGCCGTCGAAGGTGCTAGGCCATGATATGACGGAGAACCTGAATGCCATCGGCTATGGACGAATCGATTTCTCCAGTCTGTTGCAGATGTCTGGTGACATGCAGCTGACAGCCGGGAACCAAGTTCTGATTTACTGCTATTATCTGATGAGACGGTACTATAGCAGTATCAGGAGTCTGTATGCTGGCCATCAAGAGTGGATCTGTGCTCAGATAGCATCAGTAAACGGGAGGGTGCAGTTGATCGACATAGGCTGCGGGCCAGCCACCTGTGGCATAGTCTTTGCTGAGCTATTCCTGCAGGAAGCTCCCGGCATGGTATATACAGGTATTGATGTCTCAGCGGAGATGAAGCGGGTGGGGGAGCATTTCCTGGATGATGTCCTGCATGGTGAGCTCCATTATCAGATGCTGGATTCCTTGAGTGCGCTGGATGGTACTTACTGGGAGGGATGCTCTGAGTTGCCTTCATTGGTGATATTCAACATGTCTTACTTCTTCTCGAACGTGACTGCCCAGTTTGCTGAAAGGCTGGCCGTACAGATCAGTGAAGTCATGAGGAAGTATCCGTTGAATAGGTATTTGTTCTTTGTCCAGCATTCAGAATACGATAGAGCATTGAACTCTTATAAGGTGTTCAGACGAGTTCTGGCACCCCAGACCGTAGTGGTCAGGAGTGAGAACTCGTCTTTCTGTTACAGGTTAAACGGTAGCGAAAGGACGCTTCCGTTCTGCTATGATATCTTCAGCGTGACGTGACGGTCATGAGTAGTGGGGGAGGGTAGTCAGAAGGTGAGATTGATATCCTCGTCCCACTCGCCGTCGATAGAGACAGTGATGAAAACCGAGCGCTCAGAACTCTTGCCATCGAAGAGATTGCCTCGGCAGATGGTCACGCAGTTGCGCTTGACAGGGATTTGGTCGATGGTCTTTTGGGTCAGAGGGATAACACTGCCTGTCGCGCTATGGCTGTAGGTGCTGATTTCTGCGCTGAGCGTATTCTCCAGTGCGCTGGGAATCATATAGAATTCAAACTGTGTGTCGTCAGGGCTCACCTCCATATCGACGGTCTGGTTGACATCGGTGGAACCAAAGCCCGTTAGTCCGTTGAACGTGCCTCGGCTTCCTTTGTACTTGATGACCATCTGGTCAAGAGTGGCAGGATTCTCATCAGTAGGGATAAACCGCACCAACGATACGATGCGCTTCAGCTCAAGGCTTTTTTCGAGACCGTCGCTCTTCACTTCCAGTTCCTCGCAGCACCAGAACGTGTCGCCCAGGTTCTTGCCAGAGATACTCACCTTTTCGTTGGCAGAGAAACTGGGATTGGCAGAAGCGTTGTGGCCTACGACCACCAGTACGTAGCGGCCCTCGTCGAGGGTGAATGAGGCTGAACCAAAACCTGCGTCTTCCTGTTTCTGATTGACATACTTCACGCGAGTTCCTCCCTCATCATAGATGTGGAAGCACAAGCGGGTACAGTAGTCGCTGGCCTCTCCTCGGCTTCTGCTTTCGAAGGGCTTCTGTTCGAACTGGGAGACATGGATGATAACGTTTCCGTTCTGCAGGGTTTCCGACTTGGCACCGTCTGTAGGTACCATTTTCTCACACGATGACACCATAGCTGCCATCAACACCAACGTTAATACGTTGCAAAGCTTTTTGCTTTTCATAATTAATAAATTTAAGTTAGGTTTTTAAGGATCCCTGTCGACTCATGAGCCGACAGGGATTGTGGTATTCAAACAGTACTGCTTATTTAGCAGGCTGTGCGGGAGCGGGAGCAGCGGGAGCCTCCTTGGCGGGAGCTTCCTTGGCAGGAGCCTTGGCGGGAGCAGCAGCATCCTTCTGCTGACTGGCACCAAAGCCAGGCAGGTTGTTGGGATTGGTGGCGGGAGCCTCGATGTTCTCCATCACAGAGCCGGAGCTTGTAGCCTGGGGAGCAACGTAAGCGCAGAGCACGCTGATAACAACCATGGCAGCAGCAAGGCCCCATGTGGTTTTCTCGATGAAGTCGGTGGTCTTACGCACACCGCCAATCTGATTGTAGGACGAGAAGTTTGAAGCCAAACCTCCGCCCTTAGATTCCTGGATGAGCACGATGCCAATCATGAGCACGGCTGCAACCACGATGAGAATTACTAATAATGTGTACATCTTTTTTACTATTATTTTTTATTGCTATTTATTATCAACTTCTGCAAGAAGCGTATTTGGTCTGCAAAGTAAGCATTTTTTTTTGGAAATTGCAAACTTAATCGCTGAATAATTTCTAAAGCTTGCGAATATCTACCCTGTTTTATGTAAATTCGTGCCAAAGTTTCAGTAAAATAGCCTTCGGAGGTGGCATTTTCCTCATTTTCCGGCTCTTCATCGATCTGAGGCACGTATTGTGGCTGTTCGCTGAACTTAATGCGCCCTTTGTCCGAATTTATGAATGAATCGATGAGCTGTTGCCCTTTCATTTCGGGCACGTGCTCTGGCTCGCCATCACCTTCGGTTTCAAGCAGATAGGCCACGTAGTCGACAGCTGCGTCTGCAGGTGTGGGTTTGCGCTTCTTTTCTTCTTTTGTCTCCTCTGCCTTGGGGATGGACTCGAGGAATGTATCGATCAGTGAGATAGTGCGCGACTCGGGAGTAGTGGCCGATTTCTCGTTGACGCCTGATGGGGGCGTGGAGGGCCTTAGATTGTAGTGCGCGGCTTCAATCATCTGGAAGAGCACTCGGCGGTCTGTGATGTAGATGGCTGCCCGGCGCAACTCCTCGTCGAAGGTGGGGTCATGGAGCAAGTAGAGATTCTGGAGCATGAGCAGACGGGCCGTCTGATAGTACGGGTAGAGTGCGAGGACGGACCGCAACTCGTAGAGAGTGTCGCGATCAAGGCGCTCTGGGTGGTTTATCAGCTCCGTTATCTCCATAGTTGTTCCTAGTTACCAGTTGGCCACGCAGGCATTGAAAATCTGGTCGCAGATATCTTTCACCATTTGGTTGACAAGATCTTCCTGTACCGAATTGAGCGAGAGTTTCGAGTTGAACTCCTTATGTGCCGTGAACTGCTGTTCAAAGTCCTCTTCGTGGTTCTTTGTATTGGTGAATCTGACGTTGACGGTCATAGAGAGCTCTGTCAGTGCAGAGTATCCTTCAGCCGATACCGACTTGTTGCGCTGGTCATAGCGCGTAATCTCTCCCTCGAGCTTCAGGTCGCCATTGCGCTTGACCTGTATCAGCTTGGTGCTGCGCCCGAAGAGATCCTTGAGCTCGTTGTTGAAGATAGGTCCCATGGGGCCCCAGACGTAGTTGGAGCGGATGGGGAAATTGGCTATCTGTATGGTTTTTGTCTTGGTGTAGTCGATACTGGCTCCGTTGAACTTGTAGCTGACGGAGCAGGCTGTCACCAAAATGGCCATCAATGCGACCAGAGTGATTTTGAAGTGTCTATTTGTCGAGTCCATATTGCTTGAGTCTTCTGTAAAGTGTCCGGTCGCTGATGCCCAGTTCCTGTGCAGCCTTCTTGCGGTTGCCATTGTTGCGTTCCAGAGCCTTCTCCAGCATGTTCTTGCTGAGGTCATTGAGGTTGAGGTTCTCCAGTTCGTGCTCAGGCTCTACGTATTCCTCTGCAACAGCGTCCTCAAGATCCGGCTCCTGCTGGATAGGCTGGAGGGGAGTGATGGGGGCCAGCTGTGTGGTGGTCAGCGGAGCGGTTGTCTGCGGGGTTACTGAGCCACTGCGCACATCGTTGAGTTGCTTCTTCAGGGCGCCCATCTCACGCCGCATGTCGTTCACATTGCCCCTGAGCTCGAATAGTATCTTGTAGAGGATCTCCCGTTCGTTTTCGAAGCTGTGGTCTCCCTCGGTGGAGTGGATTGTGGCCAGTTGGGTGCTCTCTTGATCCTGGGGGATGAAGCGTGAAAGGATCTCTGGCGTGATGGTGCGCTCGGCACTGAGAACCGACAGTTGCTCGGTGATGCTCTTCAGCTGCCTGATGTTGCCAGGCCACTTATAGCGCATGAGCATCTGCTTGGCTTCGTCGGTGAGTACCACTCTGTCCATGCGGTATTTCTCGGCCATCTGCATGGCGAAGAGACGGAACAGCAGCACGATGTCCTCACCGCGGTCACGCAGGGCGGGCATCTGTATCTGTATCTGGTTGAGGCGATAGTAGAGGTCCTCGCGGAAACGCCCCTCACTGATGGCCTTCTGAATATTGACGTTGGTTGCTGCCACCACGCGTACGTCGGTCTTTCGGACATCGGTGGCTCCGACGGGAATGTATTCACCGTTCTCCAGCACTCGCAACAGTCGGGCCTGTGTCGCCATGGGCAGTTCGCCAACCTCGTCGAGGAAGAGGGTGCCCTTGTTGGCTGCACCGAAATAGCCCAGCGAGTCTCCTATGGCACCGGTGAACGAACCTTTGACATGGCCAAAGAGTTCACTGTCGATAGTGCCTTCGGGGATGGCTCCGCAGTTGATGGCGAAATACTTCTCGCGTCGGCGCGGTGAATTGTCGTGGATGACGCGCGGCAGTATATCCTTACCCACGCCGCTCTCTCCGATGATGAGCACACTGAGATCTATCGGCGCCACCTTGAGTGCCACGTCGAGTGCATTGTTCAAGGCCTCGCAGTTGCCCACGATATTGTATCGCTGCTTGATGGATTGCAGTTCGGATGTCTTCATTCAGCTGACAAAATTACACAATATTTTTGAATAAACTGAAATTTTGGCACAATTTAACTGAAATCATGCCTGTTTCTTATCAAATTTGATGAGCAGGAGGCCGATGGTGGTCCATATCAGTTCGCGGACTCTGACGAGCAGGGCTACGAAGATACCGGCTCGGGCCGTCATGCTCAGGCCTTCGGTGGACATGACGAAACCTCCCTCGCGGCCACCCAGTTGGAGGGGCATGAAGAAGAGCATGTTGGCAAAGAGGGTGGTGTAGGAGTAGATGATGATGCACTGCGTGATTCTCACTTCAGGCATGATGACGAGCAGGATGAAGAAAATCTCGAGGGCAGAGATCAGTCGGCTGTTGAACTCGAAGAACACCGTAGCCATGAACGTGCGGGGATTCTGGTTGTGCAGTGCAGCAATCTGTCTGTCGATTTCAAGCAGCTTCTCTTGGTTG
>ODAI010337251.1_pt1 | contig 10558 bp, 8 predicted proteins | sample 1539321 | NCBI WGS metagenome assembly ODAI01 (sample SAMN02144231, study PRJEB22623) | gut metagenome | biome: sheep rumen | host: Ovis aries | place: New Zealand | reverse complement strand
TTGCAGGCAATAAGGTGTTGGAGAGTAGTAAGATATACACCGATACGGCTTCATTCGCAAATGCTTATACCTACAAACCAGAATATGGAGATGGTGCGATGATTTGCTATGCATGGTGTAAGGATGATGTGATACAATTTGCAGAAAAGGTCGTCAGACGCCCGTTGCCATCAAACAAACTGAAGGTGGAGTGGGGAACCTTTAGGGACAAAGTGGCGCCAGGCAGCAAGGAAACATGGACATTGAAAGTGCGTCCGGCAGAGAAAAACTGTCAACTGTCAGCTGTCAACTATCAACTGACCGTAGTATTGTATGATGCTTCATTAGACGGCATCAGAAAACATTCGTGGAACACTCATGACAGAAGACATCTTGCTATTCCATTATCATCATGGTACACACCATATACCGGCAATATCTTTATGTCTGGAAGGGCAAAAGATTGGGTGAAGTGGCGGAACTTCGATTTCACACACATCAATAGGGAATGCATAATAAATCCCTATTATGGAGTCTTTGACTGCATAGAAGTAGCAACTCCACGACTCATGATGGCGAAAGGAGTGGCAAATAGTAAAGCTATGCGACTTGGTTCGTTGCAGGTAACAGGAGCAACAGCAGATGGAGTGGTGATGAAAGCCTCTGAGGTGGCAGATATGACAGAAGAGGTGATACCGACACGTACCAATTTCGGAGAGACAGCATTTTTCTATCCAAAGGTGGAGACTGACGAAGAAGGAACAGCAGAACTTACCTTCACCCTTCCAGAAAGTCTGACATCATGGCGCTTTATGGGTTTGGCTCACGACAAGGAAATGCGTATTGGCACTATTGACACCACAGTAATAGCTCATAAGCAGTTGATGGTACAACCCAATATGCCACGATTCTTGCGAATAGGAGACAAGGCAACGATAACGGCAAATATTACCAACAGCTCTGCTGATGAGTCACAGATTACAGTAAAGTGCTATGTGGGAAGAAAGAATACTTCTAAAAAAGAGGTCGTTAAAACAGAACGCATAAAATTGAAGGCAGGAGAAACTGCCCCTGTTACATTCCCGATGGAGGCAGGAACAGATACAACCACCCTGATTTGCAGAATTGTTGCATCGAATGGGAAATATAATGATGGTGAACTGCATGAGATTCCTGTATTGGGAATAAAGCAAACGCTGGAGCCAGCTGTCACTATATACAAATCGCCGGATGACATCATGATGGCAGCACTTCCTGAACTTTGTGTTCCAAAAAGCAAATGTGCCATCTGTCTGTCAAATGCCTTGTATGCCAATGTGTTGACAGCACATCTTCGTGACACTCTCGTGTCGCCGGCAAATGATAACGTCATGATGCAACTCCTCAACCTGCAACATAGCGACGGTTCGTTTGCGTGGTATCCGGGTATGGAGGGAAGCAAATATATGACGATGGCAGTACTGAAGACCCTTGCCCGCATGCAGAAGATGACCGGCGGCAAGGGCATGCATACGGCATTGGCGTCAGCAGTAGATAAAGCTTATGACTACATGCAGAAAGCAATGGATAAGGAAGTTGCGGAGATGAAGAAATATAAGACCAGTTTCCTCAGCAATACCGCCCTCGACTGGATGTATGCCCTTGCCATAGACAAAGAAAGGAACAGTCGCAAATCTGCTACATATAAATACTTCTTGCGTCTGTTGGAAGATGCTACCAACAAAGCTGATATGGCAACAAAGGCGGTTGCCGCTATCGTGATGGATAATTCCCACAAAGGCGATGATGCTAAGACTTTTGCGGAGTCGATAAAGCAGCACACTGTTTATCGTGAGGATATGGGAAGATATTTTGATTCTTACAGAACTCACTATTCATGGTGCGACTACCGCATTCCGTCACAGGTGATGGCAATCGAAGCCCTCTATGCCATTACTCCGGAAGACAACTGCACAATAGCACAGATGCAAAGATGGCTGGTATCGGCAAAGCGTACTCAAAGCTGGGATAATCCTGTGAATACCGTTAATGCTGTCAGCGCTTTCTATTTGAAGACAAGGCCCTGTGAGGAAGAGATAGTGAAGATGTACAGACAACCCAGTGCAGAAGAGTTGGAAGACATCATAAAGGTAAAACGTGAGATAGTATCTAGTAAAACGAATATTTCTGTGGGAGATAAAATAAAGGTTCGCATAACGATAGAGGCAGACAGGGATTATGACTTCGTCTCCGTAATAGACAACAGAGCGGCTTGCCTGGAGCCTGTTCATCAGTTGTCAGGATATAGATATGGCTGCTATCAGCAGATGAAGGATAACAAGTCAGAATTTTTCTTCAATCAGCTATCGAAAGGAACGCATGTTATCGAAACAGAATATTATGTTACAAGGACAGGAGAATATACTTCTGGTTCCGCTATTGCTGTTTGCACCTATGCTCCTGAATATAGAGGCTCAAGTGAAGGAAGTAAGATTATAGTAAGCAAAAACAAATAGACGAAAAATGATTCATCCAGAAAATAGTGAAGAATATAAAGGCTTGGTAGTCAATGATGGCGTCGCTCAACCATCCAGCGTAAATCCTTATCTCAACCGCAAGCGTTTTGTCAGGAAAGTTTATACGGTAGATGAAATAGTAGATGGTATTCTGTCAGGCAATGTCACTATGCTGTCACAAGCCGTAACATTGATAGAGAGTGTCATCCCTGAGCATCAGGAAAAGGCGCAGCAGGTCATAGAACGTTGTCTGCCGTATGCCGGCAAATCTGTCAGAATAGGCATCAGTGGTGTTCCCGGAGCAGGAAAGTCAACCTCCATAGATGAGTTCGGTATTCATGTGTTGGATAGATTTGGAGGAAAACTTGCAGTCCTCGCCATCGACCCTTCTTCAGAACGCAGCAAGGGCTCTATACTGGGTGATAAAACGCGTATGGAGAAACTTTCGCAACGTCCGGAGGCTTTTATACGCCCAAGCCCCTCTGCGGGTTCATTGGGTGGTGTCGCTCGTAAGACTCGTGAGACCGTAATACTTTGCGAAGCTGCGGGATATGACAAGATATTTATAGAGACAGTCGGAGTGGGGCAGAGCGAGACGGCATGTCACTCGATGGTTGACTTCTTCCTCCTCATACAGGTAGCAGGAACAGGTGACGAATTACAGGGAATAAAACGTGGCATCATGGAGATATCAGACGGTATAGTCATCAATAAATGCGATGGCGATAACGTAAAGCGTTGTGAGATGGCAGCACAGGGATTTAGGAATGCCTTACACTTCTTCCCACCATCAGAAAGCGGGTGGCAACGCAAGGTGTTGACATATTCAGGTTTCTATGGATATGGCATCAAGGAAGTGTGGGATATGATATATGAATATATCGATTTCGTCAAGGAAAACGGATATTTCGATTTGCGTCGCCATTATCAGAACAAATACTGGATGTATGAAACAATAGAGAATACACTTCGCAACCGTTTCTATAACAATGCAGAGGTGAAAAAACGGATAAGGGAAACGGAGAATGCTGTCCAGAGGGGAGAACTGACACCGTTTATGGCTGCAGGAAGACTGCTTGAAATATACAAGAAAAATGATAATTGAGATAGACGAAGGTTCTGGCTTCTGCTTTGGCGTGACTACGGCAATAGAGAAAGCTGAGGAAATGCTGAGGAACGGGCAGCAGTTAAGTTGTCTGGGAGATATTGTGCATAATGGTATGGAGTGTGAACGCCTTCGTAAAATGGGATTGAAGACTATTGACCAGCAGGAGTTTCTGCAACTTCACGACAAGGCAGTCCTATTGCGTGCTCATGGAGAACCTCCATCAACATATGACAGCGCCAGAGAAAACAATATAACGATAGTAGATGCAACATGTCCTGTGGTGCTGGCTCTTCAGAAACGAATAAAGAAAAGATATGAGGAACTGAAGAGTCATGAGAATAAGTCTCGTAAAGCGGATATTGTGATATTCGGAAAAAACGGACATGCAGAGGTGCTGGGGCTCGTGGGGCAGACAGAAGGAGAAGCAATCGTCATAGAGCATTTCGATGATGTAGAGAAACTGGATTTTACACACGACATCTATCTATATTCCCAGACGACAAAATCATTGGAAGAATTCCATCGCATCATAGATTACTGTCAGGAGCATATTGCCCCGGGTGCTACGTTCCAAAGTTTTGATACCATCTGCCGCCAGGTTGCCAACAGAATGCCGAACATCTGCCAGTTTGCAACAAAGCACGATTTGGTACTCTTCGTCTCTGGACGCAAGAGTAGTAATGGAAAGGTGCTCTATAGTGCGTGCAAGGAAAAAAATCCTAATACATATCTGATAGAAGGACCGGAAGAGATAAAACCTGAATGGTTGAAAGGTGTCAGCTCTGTAGGAATATGTGGTGCGACATCTACTCCTAAATGGCTCATGGAGCAATGTAAAGAAAAAATAGAAAAATATGAAAAAGATAACAATAGCAATTGATGGTCACTCTTCTTGTGGCAAGAGTACTATGGCAAAAGACCTCGCCAAAGAGGTCGGGTATATATATGTTGATACAGGAGCAATGTACCGTACTGTGACATTGTATTGTATGCAAAACAACCTGATAAAAGATAGTAAGGTGGATGAGGATGGACTTAGGAAAGTCATTAGTGAAATAAAGATAGATCTGAGAGATCTCGACCCTCAGATACGCTCTATTGAGGTTAGCAACAATGTAAGCCTTGTTGCTGCTATCCCTTTTGTCAGAGAAGAGATGGTGGAAAGACAACGCTTAATGGGTAAGGACAAAGGTGTCGTTATGGATGGCAGGGATATCGGTACAACTGTGTTTCCTGATGCGGAATTGAAGGTATTCGTAACAGCAAGTGCCGAGGTGCGTGCGAAGAGGCGTTATGATGAGCTTCAAGCGAAGGGAATGCCGGCTGATTATGATGATATCCTGAAGAATGTTCAGGAGAGAGATTATATAGATTCTCATCGAGAGGTTAGTCCGTTGCGTCAGGCTCCAGACGCTATACTGCTTGATAACAGCCAGATGACTATTCCTGAGCAGAAAGAATGGCTGATGGCACAATTCAAGAAGGCAACGGAATGATAGTTTGTATAGCCGAGAAACCAAGCGTGGCAAGAGATATTGCCAAAGTGCTTGGCGCAAACACTTCGCATGAGGGATACCTGGAGGGCAACGGATATCAGGTAACATGGACTTATGGACACCTTTGTACTCTTAAAGAGCCAAATGACTATCAGGAAATGTGGCAGCATTGGAATCTTGGTTCATTGCCGATGATTCCTCAACGTTTTGGAATAAAGCTGATTGATAGCGAGCATGTAAAAAAACAGTTTGCTGTCATAGAAAAGTTGTATTCCAAAGCGGATGAAATTATTAACTGTGGTGATGCCGGCCAAGAAGGAGAGCTGATACAACGATGGGTAATGCAGAAGGCTGGGGTGAAATGTCCTGTAAAGCGTTTGTGGATTTCTTCCCTTACAGAGGAAGCGATAAAAGAGGGCTTCGGGAACTTAAAAGACCAAAAGGATTACGAACCTTTATATATGGCGGGACTGTCCCGTGCTATCGGCGATTGGTTGCTCGGAATGAATGCGACACGTCTCTATACTATTAAATATAAGGAGAGAACGGCAAAGGACAGACAACCGCTTTCTATAGGTCGTGTGCAAACGCCGACTCTTGCCATAATTGTAAATCGTCAAAAAGAGATTGAGAACTTTAAGCCTACTCCTTATTGGGTTCTGTCAACATTGTATAGAGATACTTTGTTTACTTCTACGAAGGGAAAGTATAATTCCAAGGAAGAAGGAGAGAAAGCCTTTGAGGAGATAAAGGACAAACCTTTTGAGGTGACAAATGTTTCAAAGAAGAATGGGACAGAGAAACCTCCACAGTTGTTTGACCTTACGACACTACAGGTTGAGTGCAACAAGAAATTCGGATATTCTGCAGAACAGACACTTAACCTTATTCAAGGACTTTACGAAAAGAAGGTAACTACATACCCCAGAGTAGATACCCAATATCTTACAGACGACATTTATAGCAAATGCCCTCAAACGTTAAACGGTGTATTTAAATATAAGGTAAATGGCGTAGCTCCTTACGCAGAGTTGATTCGCACCATAGGAGGCAAACCGCTTCGAAAAGATAAGAAGGTTTTTGATAACAGCAAGGTTACTGACCACCATGCAATAATTCCTACTGGTGTGACTCCTGTGGGACTTTCTGATATGGAACAAAAGGTTTATGACCTCATCTGTAGGCGCTTTATTGCTGTCTTCTATCCTGACTGCAAATTCTCTACTACAACAGTAGAAGGAAAAGCAGGAGAGGTGGATTTCAAGGTTACAGGAAAAGAAATTCTGGAGCCAGGGTTCCGGGTATGCTTTGTGAAAGAGAAAAAATCCGAAGAAGAAACTGACGATACAAAGGAAAACAAAGATGAGGAAAAGACATTGCCCACATTTGTGAAGGGAGAGTCTGGTCCTCATGAACCAACATTTACTGAGAAGGAAACGACTCCTCCACCTTATTATACAGAGGCTACTCTTCTTCGTGCAATGGAAACAGCAGGAAAGTTTGTGGATAATGAGGAACTTCGCGCTGCCATGAAGGAAAACGGCATTGGACGCCCTTCTTCTCGTGCAAATATTATTGAAACGCTTTTCAAACGTCATTATATAAAACGTCAGAAGAAACGCATTGTAGCAACTCCAACGGGAATTGCGCTTGTGGATATAATTCATGAAGAGCTGCTAAAGTCGCCAGAGTTGACTGGTATCTGGGAGAAGAAACTTCGTGATATAGAGGCTCAAAAGTATGATGCAGGAACATTCATACAGGAATTAAAAGATCAAATAACGCAGATTGTTAATCAGGTTTTGGCGGATAATTCTAATAGAAAACTATCCTTAGGATAAAAAGTTTAATGCTAATTGCACACTTGCTTTGGTAAGTGTGCAATTTTTAACATTTGTAATTGATGGCGGTCAAGAATTTGGCGTTGTTTGCGCACACAGAGGGTGAAAACCTTGGCGAAAATGTAAAAAAGACATAATTTTGCACCCGAAATCAGATGAAAGCTATTTCATTATAGTGAGTAATCATAAAAAGAAATATTAGTTATTTAAATTAAAAAGAAGATTATTATGAAAAAGATTTTTATGATGGCAGTTATGGCTGTAGCAGCTCTTTCTGCAAATGCACAAGTTTGGGTAGGTGGTGAAGTTGGTTTTACTTCTTCTCACATTAATGGAGTTGGAACAGACAAGAACTTTACTATTAAGCCAGAAATTGGCTACTCACTCAACGACAAGTTCGATGTAGCAATGGAGATTGGTTATGCTTTTTCAAGCGATAAGCTTCACAAGAAATTGGGTGGTCGTAAATTCAATTCTAACACATTCGAAGTTAAGCCATACGTTCGTTACAAGTTTGTTAAGGCTGGTAACTTCTTCGCTTTCGTTGATGGTGGTATCAACTATGCTACTACTCACTACAATACTCTTCCAAAGAACGAAAACGAGTTCGGTGTTTCAATCGTTCCTGGTATCGCTTATTCAGTAAGCAACAAGGTTACTCTTGTTTCTCATCTGGGCGAAGGTCTCTACTACAACCACCAGTGGATGAAGGATGGAGAGAAGAATGGATACTCTTATGAAGGTTATCATATTAACAACGCTGGTTTCCGTCTCTTCAACGGCATCACATTCGGTGCTTACGTAAACCTCTAAAAAGAGTTATTTAGATTAGTACAATAAGACCTGTAGGCTTCGGCTTGCAGGTTTTTTTTGTTCCCAGGTAAGGGGATAATTGTTCCTCTACTGAGAAACAATTTTTTTTGTGCCTTGAATAAATTCTGTTTCAAGCCCTGAAACTTATGTTCCAAGCCTTGAAATATATATTCCAAGCCCTGAAACATAGATTACAAAGTTTTGCAATTAAAAAAGAATAAGCATAAAAGAATTTCTGCATAGTTATTTAAAGACAGTTTTGCCTCCCCGAAGTATAAAAAAATTATAAATAAAAGCTGTAAACGAATGGAGTTTGATAATTTTTTTCTAATTTTGTGCGCAAGAATTTAGTCGATTAACGGTACGCAAGAATTTAATAATTAGAAAAAATATAAAGATTATGGCAAATTTAGATTGGGGTAACCTCGGATTTGGTTACCGTAAGACAAATTACAATGTACGTTGCTACTATCGCGACGGCAAGTGGGGCGAAATCGAAACATGCTCTGAAGAGACGATTCCTATGCACATGGCTGCTACCTGTCTCCATTATGGTCAGGAGGCTTTTGAGGGTTTGAAGGCTTATCGTTGTCCAGACGGAAAGGTGCGCGTTTTCAGACCTGATGAGAATGCTGCCCGTCTGCAGTCAACTTGTCGTGGCATTCTGATGCCAGAACTTCCAACAGAGAAGTTCATCGAGATGGTAGAGAAGGTTGTGAAACTCAATGAAGAGTTCATCCCACCATACGAGAGTGGTGCTACTCTTTACATTCGTCCGCTTCTCATTGGTACCTCGGCACAGGTTGGTGTTCATCCAGCTACGGAATATCTGTTCCTTATTTTCGTTACACCAGTAGGACCATACTTCAAGGGTGGTTTCTCAACCAATCCTTACGTGATAATCCGTGACCACGACCGCTCTGCTCCTCTCGGAACAGGTATCTACAAGGTTGGTGGCAACTATGCTGCATCCCTGCAGGCTAACAATAAGGCACACGAGTTAGGATATGCCTGTGAGTTCTATCTTGACGCAAAGGAGAAGAAGTATATTGACGAGTGTGGTGCTGCAAACTTCTTCGGCATCAAGAACAATACCTATGTCACTCCGAAGTCAACATCTATCCTGCCTTCTATCACCAACAAGTCTCTCATGCAGCTTGCTGAGGATTTGGGTATGAAGGTAGAGCGTCGCCAGATACCAGAGGAAGAACTCGAAACCTTCGAGGAGGCAGGTGCTTGCGGTACTGCGGCTGTTATTTCTCCAATCTCTAAGATTGATGACCTCGAGACTGGTAAGAGTTATGTCTTTGGCGATAAGCCGGGTCCTGTTTCCGAGAAACTGTTCAACAAGCTTCGTAACATCCAGTATGGCATCGAGCCAGATGTCCACAACTGGACGAGAGTGGTAATAGGGTAGTGGGAAAAGGAAAGTTAGCTAAGTTTGCTGATATGGAACGCTACGAGAATGTGTTCCAATATCCATATTCCGTTGTCTCCGATGTTCCTTTTGATATGAAGGGGTGTTGGAGACAACAGTATTTTCATAATGACAATCCCATAGTGTTGGAATTAGGATGCGGGAAGGGCGAATATACCGTAGGTCTGGCGGAGAGGTATCCTGACATCAATTTCATAGGTGTTGACATCAAGGGAGCCCGTATGTGGACGGGGGCTACGGAGGCACTTGAAAAAGGCTTGAAGAACGTTGCCTTCCTACGTACTAACATTGAGATTATCGACCGCTTCTTTGCTGCTGACGAGGTTCAGGAGATATGGCTTACCTTTTCCGACCCCCAGATGAAGAATCCCCGAAAGCGTCTCTCAAGCACATTCTTTATGCAGCGATACAGACACTTCCTCGTAGATGGGGGGACAGTTCACCTGAAGACAGACTCCAACTTCCTCTTCACCTATACTTCATACATGGTTGACCTGAACAAGTTGCCTTTGCTTGAGCGAACAACAGATTTGTATGGTGAGCCTGAGGAAACAGGAGGCTTGGAACTGCCAAGAGCCATACAGACCTATTACGAAACGATGTGGAAATCTCGCGGAATATCCATAAAATATATGTCCTTCCGCCTTCCTCATGATGGCGAATTAAAGGAACCGGAGATTGAGATAGAAATGGATGACTATCGCTCTTATCACAGGGATAAACGTTCCAGTAAGACGACGGCAGTATAGTGAGAGGTAAGAGGTGAGAGGTAAGAGGTAAGAAGTAAGATTTTCATTCTTTTGGAAATAAAGAAGAGTCATAAGGCAGATTTGGAACATCGCCGCCCGATGTTTTTCGCTATTGCCCTTGTCGGGGTGATAGCTTTCTTCGCATTGGTGTTGTTCTTCCCTTACCGGAGCATCGGGGATATGATAGAAGAGTCGTTTGACGACTATTCTATGGACCTCGATTTCAAGGCTAACAGTCAGGAAGATATGATTTCTGCCGCCTTGCCGGAGGAGAAGAAAATAGAGAAGGAGGCAAACCAACTGAATAAGGTCGATGAAACTCAGGAACTGGCTCCTGAGGAGTTAGACCCTGTCACAGAGCAGCAGGAGGAGAAACAGCAGGAGGAGGAAGTGGAAGAAGAAAAGGCGGAGCCCATAAACCTTAACGAGGATGCTGAGACTCTGAGGATAGTAGAGCAACTGCCTGAATACCCTGGCGGGATGGTGGAGTTCATGAAGTGGCTCACTTCGATGCTGAAATACCCGGACGCTGCCCTGAAGCGTAAGATAGAGGGCAAGGTGACGGTAAGCTTTATTGTCAATGCCGATGGCTCTGTCTCTGATATAAAACTGGTGAAGGGGGCTCACAGACTACTTGAC
>ODAI010042888.1_pt1 | contig 10558 bp, 4 predicted proteins | sample 1539321 | NCBI WGS metagenome assembly ODAI01 (sample SAMN02144231, study PRJEB22623) | gut metagenome | biome: sheep rumen | host: Ovis aries | place: New Zealand | reverse complement strand
AGACCAGAGGAAGGAGTCCGTGGCTGACCAGAATATCAACGCCGCCCTGCAGGAATACCAGAACTGCTGCCATAAGAGGGCCGATCAGGTAGAAGCCTACGATTGCGAGGAGCATGCCCAGGATACCGACGGAGAAGTTGTTGACCAGCATCTCGAAACCTGCCGGGATCTTGCCTTCCACTGCCTGATCAAATTTCTTGATGATCAAGCCGCCGAGAGGGCCTGCCAGCATAGCGCCCATCAGCATGGGATAATCGGGAGCGCCGCAGATAACGCCGACGCAGGCGATCGCGCCCATGACCGCACCTCTTGCGCCGCCGACCATCTTACCGCCTGTGTAAGCGATCAGGATCGGAAGCACGTAGGACAGCATAGGGCTGACCATCGTAGACAGCTTCTCGTTGGGCAGCCATCCGGTTGCGATGAAGAGTGCTGTGATAAGTCCCCAAGCGATAAATGCGCCGATGTTGGGCATGACCATTCCGCTTAGGAAGCGACCGAAGGATTGAACTTTTTCTTTCATGTTTTTCCCCTTTCAAAAAAGTGAACTATGAATCTCTATGAGTCAATTATAAGGGTATGCAAGATGACAAATCCACAAATACAAAATGAGCTTTGTCACCTTCAAAAGTGACAAATTCTGAGGAATATTCCGCTTTTTTCAAGGCATTTTGACCTCTTTGTGACACGCAAAACGGCACAGTCCATCTGCATGAACTGTGCCGTGATCAGATGCAGGAGCTGTGCCCCTGTCACTTATACCCGGTCCAGATAATCAAAGAAGAAACACTTGAGTTCTTTGGCCAGCTCGGCCCGGATCTCGTCTTCTCTGCCGGTCTTGATCTTGTGAAGGAAGTATGGATTTGTGACCATAGCCCCGCTGATGCTGCCTAGAACTTCCGCGTGCATCTTCCGGTCGTCATCCACCGGCATTGCCATGAGCAGTGCCACGCGGATCCCCTTGAAGTACGGGTCCTTGAAATTACCCGTTCCCCGGGGGGTACAGCTGATGAACACCGGCTCTCTCACCGCACCGCTGCGGCAGTGCAGCAAGGCGATCCCCAGATCAGGAAAGATCTGTGAGTTGATTCTCTCCCTCTCCTCGATCCCGTCCCGAAGGGCGGCCGCAGCATGAAGGCTGTCTGTCACCTGCATGGTCAGAAACTGCAGCAGTTCACGAAAGCGTATGTTCTCCGACGTTTCCATCCTGCGATAGCGTCTGATGATACTCTTGATCTCCCGGATAAGGAAATAAGCCTCGTCCAGACGTCTGTTGAAGGGCGTTGCAGTCGCCTCTCTCTTGATGTGGGAATAATCTTCCAGTTTATACTCTATTTTGACCAGATCCTTGGGCGGGATCAGCGGACTGACCTGCAGATAGTCGACCGGAAGCTGGTCCAGGTTCATCGTGGAGACAAAAAAGTCAGTGCCCGAAATGACGTATTTATTGATCTCGCCTTTTCCATAGGCTTTGAGGATCGCCCTGTCACCGAGTTTGTCCTTGAGGCGCGTCATCATCAGTCTCGCGACGCCGAAACCGCTGGCACAGACGATGCCTATGTTGACTTTTCTGGTAAAGAGCTTGTTCTCCCGGACTCTCTCCTGTGCGGCGCCGAAGTGCATAGCCAGGAAGCCGACTTCCTCTTCGTTCACCTCATATCCTGTCTCTTCCGTGATCACATAGGATGCGCGCCTGCAGGAATCGAAAATGTCCGCATACTCCTGTTTGATATCTTCCAGGATGGGATTGTGGATCCTCAGTCCGGTGGAAAGCCTGATGAGAACGGGTCGCAGGTGGACTAGGAGACCTCTTAAGAACTCCTCATCCTCCTTGAGTTCATTGGCGATGCTCTTGTCGTATACATCGATCATACGGTCGATCATGGGCAGAAGCTTGTCGTCGCCCATGTCCGCTGGGAACTCCATCTCCTCGCCGGTATACGCCATTTTCGCCCCGCGTATATGCAGGAGGACATAGGAGAGTTCCCCTCTGGGTATCGTGATCTCGAACTCTTTCTCCATCGCCTCGAGAATGCGGACCGCAAGATCATAGTCATCCCAGAACTCCAGGTTTCCCATCTCCGGCGGAATGCTCTTGAGCGCTGCCCCCTGTCTGAGGCGCTCGATCACGATCGAGATGTGAATGACCAGTCCCGCATACGCACTGTCAGCCAGCTGCAGGACTTTGGGTTCGTTGAGTTCCCGAAGGACTTTGTCCACTCTCCGGACCGTATCCCCTTCAAGGAGCGAATAGATCCCGCTGTCTGCCGCGTCCAGAAGCGCCTCAGCGAAGATCTCGCCTGTTATGTCACCGCTGCTGTATGCATCCGATCTGCCGGCGGTCTCCTCGATAAAGCGGCGCATCGCGTCTCTGTAATCTCTCTCGTCGCCCTCCAGGATCACGCCGTAGCCCGGCCTTCTGACGATGCCAAGATGGCTCTCCTCCAGCCAGGGGCACAGCGCATCCATATCACTGCCCGCAGTGGCCTCGCTGACGCCGAGGAGCTGGCTGTAATAAAACAGTTTGCGTGGCGTGCGGTCTCTGAGCAGCTCGAAAAGCAGTCTTCTGCGCCGGCCGTCCCTGTCTGCGGCATCCGGGTAGGTCTCCCCTCCCAGATTCTCCTTAAGACGATCGATATCTTCCTCATTTCCCCGGATCTCGACACCTTTCCCCTTGTGGTTTTCCAATCCGAGATGATACTTCCTGATACAGAGCTCCAGATACTCGAACTCCCTCTGTACGGTTCGCTTGCTTACTCCAAGCTCATCCGCGATTTCCTGTTTGCTGACCGGTTTCCCACTGCTCAGCAGGATTTTCAGAATTTGCTGAATTCTGGGCGTAAACTCCATGGCTTCCTAAATCTCCCCCATTTTCATTGCTTGTGATCTTGTCCGCGCGGCCCTTAAAAGTGCAGCCCCCATACACGCGGACCTTTATAAGATTTCGTTTCTGTTCTAAACTATATCCAAATAACATGATAACAACAGATAAGCCGCATTTGAAGAAAAACAAAACACAGAATTGTCACGTAGAAATGGGACAAAAGTTGCGCAGAGATGACAAGCTGTTAAGAGAGTCTTAGTCTTTGTTACACAATAAGAAAAGGCCGCACACGACTCTTACGTTCGCACACAGCCCTTCTGCCATAATAAATGTATTGTTCTTTTACACACAATTTACAATATTTTCCCCTTATTTTCAACTAACTATTTTACCAAATCCGTCCGGCGATCGATCTTTCTTTTTGTCGATTTTCATCCCTGCTGAGAAAGAACCGATATATAATAAGACCATGATCATCTCTGAGCATTAAATAATATGATTCAAACACGAGCAGGATTCAGAATAGGATTCAAATACGACAGGAGGTCTCCCGCATGTTCTACAAAGCAGCCATCTTCGATATGGACGGCACGATCCTCGACACGTCCGAGGACCTGACGGCAGCCATCAACTACGCCATGGCCAGACATGGCCGCCGCCATGACTTTACCAGAGAGGACGGATGCCGCTTATTCGGCAGCGGCGTCCATACAGCGATCCAGCGTGCACTGGCAATGGAAGCCGGCATGCCGCGCGAGGAGCTCATAAAGATCGGCTCCGATCAGAACAGCCCCGTGCCCGGCATCGATGAAGAGCTCGTCATGCAGATCATGGAAACTTATCAGCCCTATTACAAAGCACACAACGCGGACCTCACCCGCCCTTTTCCCGGCATTGTCGACCTTCTGAGGAAGCTGCGGGCCGCAGATGTCCGCACCGCGGTGGTTTCCAATAAACCCGACAACTCTGTGGTGCAGCTGGCTGCTGACTATTTCGACGGCGGATTCGACCTTGCCATCGGCGAGACGCAGGGCATTGCCCGAAAGCCTGCACCGGACATGAATTTCATGATCCTTGATAAACTCGGGATCCGCGTGCAGGATGCCGTCTACATCGGCGACACGGAGATCGATATCGCCACTGCCCGGAACACCGGCATGGACTGCATCATGGTGGACTGGGGCTTTCGTCCCGGGAACGAGCTCGAGGCCCTTGGGGCCAGGGTGATCGTGTCCACCGCCGATGAAGTCTATGACCGGATCGAGAGAGGAGTCTGAATAAGGGGCCCTCAGATCATTTCACGGGAACGTTCTTATCGCGCAGTGCCATGATGACATCTCTGATGAGAATTCTCTCTACTTTGTGATAATCGTCCTCATTGCATTCCGCAATGATGGACAGCCCGACGCCTCCGCCTTCCACGGACAAGACTCCCTTGTAATACGGGCCGCTGATGACCTGCTCCGTCCGTTCTCCGATCCGGGGAAGCACCTCCGCAAGGATGGTTTCCACGTCCTTGAGGGGATAATTGACGTCCACCTTGACCGTGACTGCCACCCAGGAATTCAATTTGGTGTGATTCACCACGCTCTTGATGTCTTTGTTTCCTACGACTTTGATGTTTCCGCCCCTGCCGATCAGTCTGGTGCTGCGGACGCCGATCTCGTCCACCATCCCGCGATAGCCGTCGATACTGACAATATCGCCGACCTGATACTCACCTTCAACGATCGTGGAGACGCCGGCAAACACATCTGCGATCAGGTCCCTGGCTCCCATGGAGATTCCGATACCCAGAACTCCCACCGAAGCAAGGATCGCGTTTGTATCGACTCCGATGTAAGACAGCGCGTAATAGACCAGGACCAGGATCGAGATATAGCTGATCAGGTTCGAGAGCAGTTTGCAGATCGTCTTTCCTCTCCGGTTCAGCATTCTGCCGATCGTGTTGAAGATGAAGCGCACAATGACCATCGCGATGAGGATTCCGATAATAAGCAGAATGATCGCTGTGATCGAGAACAGGTTCACTCCCCGTTCCCAGTTTCCTTCCAAAATATACCCGATCACACGATCTCTGCTCTCCACCATCAGGCTGCTGCCATTGTCGGCAAGGCCTGCGGCAAAAAGCGCCAGCAGTTCGAAGAATAAGAGAATTCTGCAAACATTCCATGCCTTGCGCTCCGGCGTCATATTGATCAGCATCTGATACAGATACGCCCCCAGTCTCGAGCTGTATTCCTGCTCCGGACGTTCCTTGTTCTGTTCGGACGCTTCTTCATCCGCTTCAGCACTTTCTGCAGAGGCTTTCAGGCTCTCTTCAATCTTCTCCAGTGTCCGGTCCGTATATCCGTACAGCAGATAGAGAGAAAGGATCACAAACAGGATCGTCTGTCCGATCGCGCAGCTGATCGCAAATCTCATGCCGTTTGCAAACAGCTCCCTGCTCGGCTCACAGAAATAGTATATGGTATTTCCGTCCTCGACTGTCTTGGTCACGCAATAACAGCTGGTCCCTTGAATTTTTATGAAATCCTCCATGTTTCCCCTCACGGAAGATTCTTTGATACCCAGATAGCTGATCGGATACTCGGGGAGCAGCTCTTCCAGCCCCGAATTTTTGATCTCCATTTTACCGGTGTCGATCGAAAAGCAGAAGGCTTTGGACGATGACAGGGAATGCATGATCGAGTCGATCTCTGTCTCCGAATCAGTTTCGTTCTTATTGGGCTCAATGGCGATGAGAAGGACTCCGTAACCTCCGTTTTGCGTATCATTCATTCTGACGCCGATCTGTTCCAGCTTTCTGCCGGTCACTTCATCCACAAACGGACCGTGGTAGATCGCCGGTACTCCTTTCAGGATCCTGCGGAAATCTGCCGATGAAAGGGGCTTGTCTGCATTGGGATCTCCCAATTCCATATTGATATAGTTGCTGCTCGTCCCAATTTCCCTGCCGCTCGCGTCATAGATCATGATGTATTCTGTTCCGATGATCTCATTCAGGACACGCAGCTTTTCCTTGTCATTGTACTCAGGGCGTTTCTCGATCAGTCCGGCGACCCTTTCCGCGTAGTCTACATAACGCCTTTTTCGGAACTGCCTGATGCTCTTCCGGTTCATCTTTACAGTCTCGATCCTGGCATCCAGCATAGACAGCGCCGAAGCGAGGTTGTTGGATTCCCTGTACAGAGTGTTGAGTGTGCGGGCATAATTGCTGATCCCAAATACCAGAAGAACACTCAGTATCCCGTAGGACACAGAAATGATCCTGAGCCGCAGCGGAGAATACATTCTCTTTTTTTCTTCTGTCAGGTTCCCTCTGAGCATATCCTTATAAACCGAAGTGATCCAGACCACATAGACCAGACAGAGTGTCAGGATCGCAAAGATTCCCACCTTGGTCTGATTCATGACCTGCAAGATGCTGTTCAGGCATGGCGCTTCGATGATGATAAAGCTGTCGAGCGGTTCAAATTCACGGACTATATACCTTTTGGCATAACCGTTCTCGTCCACAGATACGGTTCCGTCGAGTCTGAGCATCTCTTCCGCAGTAGTCGGCATCTTCTCCAAATCGTCCAAGAATTCATCATTGGATGTGAAGACCAGTTCGTCAGGCAAATTGAAGAAGTATCTGCTGTGCTCCCTGTCGGGGCAGATCACCGTCAGAGTCAACTCATACGACACTGACGCGGTAATAAAAGCCATCCCGTAATCCACATACTCTTCCACAAAAGCATCCAGTTTATCTCCGCTTATGATCTCGACATAATAATAAGGCCCCTCAATCTTGCTGAAGACCACCGTATCCTTCCGAACCCCGTCCATTGTAATGGTATCATATAAAAAATGCCCCTTGGTTCCTGTAATTTGATCCACATAATTGCGGATTCCGTTTCTCATGCCCTGAGGGATCACGATCTCGCCGTTCTCTATTTTGACGACCCCGCCGTAATTGAGTTTAGTGATCACCCGGTCTCCCTGCGTTCTGGCAGCATCGCGCAGGCCTTCAGCGACGATATCCGCCCCCGTCTGCACCTGGCTGTAATATGTCTTATGTGCTTCCTCCAGGTTGTCCGCAACCTGAAGTGCTATTTCTCCTATCCCGTCCACTTTGTATTCCAGGTTGCCGCCGTCCGTACTTTTGTTGACCATTTCATCCATCGTGATGATACCGTCCGGACCGATCAGGTTGACGAGCACGATCGCGCAGCACAAAGCACCGACCAGCAAAAGCACAATGATAATTCCTATAATTCGCTTTTTCCACGGACTGATCATTTCCGATTTCTCCCTTCAGCTTCTGTTATGGAGCTCCGTATTCCTTGGACTGTACATTCTTCAGCGATCAGGGGACGTATCCCCGACCTCCTGCTCAGCTCTGCGGCCGTCCGTTCACCGATGCAGACGGGAACAGCGCCTTCGGGAATCGGTTGATTCTCCAGAAACAGGCGCACGCCTCCGGCACTCGCAAAGACAATATAATCGTGCTCCCGCCGCTGCCCGCAAGCCTTGCGGAAATCCTGTCTGAGGATCCCGACACCGGAATCCGGCTCTTCCGACGGGTCAAAATACAGTGTGTGGTAGATCCTGCAATCCTTATAAACAATTTTCGCACGCTCCAGCTCGTTTGTCAGCACAGGATTTCCCTCTGCCGCACGAAGGATCAGGACTTTCTGCCCCGCGGCCGCCCGGATCAGGGATTCTGCCAGTGCTTCCGACCTGTAGACCTCAGGCACAAGATCCGCGTACAGTCCTGTCCTGTCGGACAGTTCTTTCGCAGTCCCGAGCCCGATGCAGGCAAATTTCAGATGTGCAATGCTGCGGATGTCCTGTTTCCTTCTCTTTAATTCGTCCGCGAAGACCTGCACGCCGTTGGCGCTCGTGAATACAGCCCAGTTGTATCCCGCAAGCTCTTTTTCATCGGGAATCTCAGCCGGATCGGTCTCAATCCCGATGCAGGGATACTCCTCCGCGTCTATGTTTCCCTCCCTGAGGATCGATGCCATTTTCCCCGTGAAAGAGCGGGTTCCCACAACGAGCGCGCTCTTTCTTGATGCCCGTGCAATAGACGCAGGCTGTGCTTCCCCATCGTGCATCCTCAGATGCAGCGACGCGGTCTCTCCCACTAACAGGATCGCCGGCGCCTTCGCGCTCTTCGCGGTTTCCCCCAGGCTCTTAAGCGCGCAGTCCAGCCGCTGTTCCTCCGGGCTGTAGACACAAGACAGGACCGCCGCCGGCGTTTCCGGATCTTTCCCCACACAGATCAGTCCCTGTGCGATGTCATCCGCCTTTCTAAGGCTCATGAGAAAGACCAGTGTGCCTTTGAGCTGTGCCAGTGTCTTAAAGTCCTCTGCGGTCTCGGGTGCCCCGTGACCTGTGATCACGCAGAAGGAGGAGGCCATGGTCCTGTGCGTGACGGGGATCCCCATGTGCTCCGGCGCCGCAATGCAGGAACTGATGCCCGGGATCATCCCGCATGGGATCCCCGCCTTCTGAAGGGCAAGAAACTCCTCTCCGCCTCTTCCGAAGACGGTCGGGTCTCCGCCTTTGAGCCGGACCACGTTCTTCCCCTGCCTCGCAAATTTGATCAGGGTCTCATTGATCCCGTCCTGCTCCATCTTATGGGCATGCCATCTCTTTCCGGCTTCGATCAGCACGCAGTTTTCGGGCGCCTCGCTCAGGAGAGCCTGATCGAGCAGGTCATCATAGACGATCACATCTGCATTTCGGACCGCCTCCAGTCCGCTCACCGTGATGAGGCCGCGGCCGCAGCCTGCTCCGACGAGCAGGACAGATCCCGGCTCGTCATGCATCACAAGAAGCCTGGCCCCTTTATTGCTCACCGCCGCATGAATTCCCACAGCAGACCTGCAGTCGCAGCGAAAGCGGCAGAAAATCTCCCTCTCGATCTGATATCTGAGATAATTCTCCGGAGGTGTCAGGGCATCCAGCAGCGCCTTCATCTCTACGTCTGACTCCCTGCACTCACAGGCCAGCATTCCCTGTCCCACCGCCGGTATCATCTCCTCGGGACTGAGCACTCTGACATCCAGGTCATGCAGGTCCGCTCCGATCCGGTCCAGTCCCGCCTTGGCCAGCACAATTCCGTCGTACTCGCCTCTCATAAGTTTGTCCAGCCGGGTCGTGATGTTGCCGCGGATATCCCTAAACACGATTCTGTCAAAAAACAGATGCCCTCCACGCCCGCCGCATGACCCGTTTCCCTGCGCAGCGCTCCTTTCCTTCAAGAGGAGCCTCCTGAGCTGAACGATCCGACGGGGACTTCCTGTGCCGATGATCAGCGGCTCATTCGCGGATGTTCCGGCCCCTTTCCGAAGGATCAGGCAGTCTCTGGGATCGGCCGCGTCCGGCAGGCCGGCGATGCACAGGCCGGGGGCTGTCTCATATGGAAGGTCCTTGACGCAGTGCACGGCGACATCTGCTTCTCCCGAAAGCAGCACTTTCTCCACGTCGCGCACGAACGGGCCGTTTCCTCCCAGCTGGGTCACAGAACTCTTGCGGTCCCTGTCTCCTTTTGTGGAGACGGTAAGGATCCTTACCTTGCAGCCCTTCTGTTCCAGAAGGGCTTTCACCAGTTCGTTCTGTGCCATGGCCAGGCGGCTTCCTCTGCCGGCAATACAAATCTCTCTCATAACCAAATCCCTGTTTCCCGAATCCTGCTCTGAATCCTGATCTGAATCCTGATCTGAATCCTGCTCCGGATCCCTGTCTGTATTTACTGCCATAAACAACCGCCCGCACGAAACAGATCTGTTCCATGCGGGCATTGTGTTTACATATTTACTGCCGGATCGGCAGACACATCACATCTGCTGTTTGCGTTTTACCAGAACCAAAGCTCGGAAATGCAGGTATCCTTATATGCCGAGCCGGCTCTGACATTCTCGATCATGACGACAAATGCACCGTCGCTGATGATCGAACTCGGGAAATTGAATTCCTCGTAGTAACCGTATTCGGGATCCAGATTCAGACGATAGCAGTCGTTCTGTGTTCCGACGATCAGGCTGGTAGGTGCCGAATTCTTTCTGAACAGATCCTCAGACTTATGATATCCGGCTGCGATTCCGAGTCCGTGGATCGCGGTCCCTGCAGGGAAACCGATCACCAGATACTCTCCGGAGCCATATCCGGAAACACCTTCTACCCATGCGGTGCTCCAGTTGCCGTCAAATGCATTTCCGGGACCATGTAAGGTGCTGCCTTCTCTGAGTGCGGAAGAAGCTGCGATCTGGATCGACTGGCCGCCGAGCGCCTCCAGATCCTGCTCCTCGAGCGTCGCGACACCGTCTACGACCTGCTCTTCAATAGCACCTTCCTCTGTCTCGACAGATTCCAGTTTGACTGCATTCTCAGGAAGTGTGCCTTCCGTTTCCAGCTCAAGCTTCTTAACTTCTTTCAGTTCCGCGATCTCTGTGTTCGCGAAGTATCCGACATAGCCCGGCTGCTCCGCCTTGGGCTCTCCCAGGGAATCCTCATCTCCCGCTGTCTCCTGCGCCGCTTCTGCCGGAGCTTCTTCTCCTTCAGCCGGTGCCTCTTCCGCCGGTGCTTCTGCTGCTTCTTCTGCCGGCGCTTCCGCTGCTTCTTCTGCCGGTGCTTCTGCTGCTTCTTCTGCCGGCGCTTCCGCTGCTTCTTCTGCCGGCGCTTCTGCTGCTTCTTCTGCCGGCGCTTCTGCTGCTTCTTCTGCCGGCGCTTCTGCTGCTTCTT
>ODAI014746202.1_pt1 | contig 10559 bp, 10 predicted proteins | sample 1539321 | NCBI WGS metagenome assembly ODAI01 (sample SAMN02144231, study PRJEB22623) | gut metagenome | biome: sheep rumen | host: Ovis aries | place: New Zealand | reverse complement strand
TAAAGAACTGACGAAACTTCGAGAACGGTGGATTCGTTACGATAACATCACACTCTTGTAACAGTTTATTTGAAAGTAATCCAGCGAAATCTCCATCGTCAACAACATCGAACTTCCCGTACATTATATTATTGTCTATGAGAGACTCTTGTGTTCCATCATATCTGACGTGTTGGGAACTCGGATATGATAGAGCAATCAATTCCTTGAGTTGCAACTTCTCGAAGTTATCTTTGAAAAACTTATAGAAATTGCTCTTTGTATAATCGTCGCATGGGCAAAAGACTCTTTTGTTCTCGAATTTATATACGATATGCTGTTCAGGCATCACTTCTTTCTGAATGTCTGAGTAGTCAGTATAGAACTCGTCTGCTGCGTTCGTCCTCGCAGTATGTAAATCCTGGTTATTTACCGGCATAAAACTTCTGTTCTTTGATTTTGATTTTCTTGTACATTAAATCGTAATAAGCAAACACGGGCAGATTGTTCGGCCCGATAACCAATGTATCTCCCCCATGCTCTTCTTTGTATAATTGAAGAGAATTAATCATCTCATCAATAGTGAGAAAATCTTTTTCGTCCATATTGAAATTTCTTTGAATCCTTAACGATTGTACATCAAATTCGAAAAATAGTTTAAAGAAACACAGAAAAAGATTGAGGGCGTATTATCAAACACACCCTCAAACCCAAACCAATTAATTTATCTGTTGTGAAAAGTTATATCAGATCTTACAGAGTTTCACTGTTTTCTTATTCAGTATAACAAGAGAAGACTCATCGTTCATACCAATCTCAACGAACTCACGCTTGAATGAAGTAGCGTCCATATAATCATAGTAGAATACGATGTTGTCTGTATCTTCCTTGAACGTAATCTCGATTTCAATCTTGATGTTGTTCTTAATGATATAGCGCTCGATAGTGTTGATAGTACGCAAGTCTACTGATGCTTCAGCACCGACTTCTGCTTCGAAGAGAGGAGTCATATCGACTTCAGAGATTACATAGTCGTAATCATTGGGTTCTTCAGTTGTAACTTCTGCGTCACCATCCTTAGAAATTGCAAGAGTCTTGCGTGTATTCAAATCAAGCGTCATTGCGCCAGCACCGAAGTATCCGTTATGCAGTGTGCTGATGTCCTCACGAATCTTGATGATTGCAGCAGCCATAACCATTTCCTGAGTACTTACGTCATCAAGAGCATTAGATGCATTTCTGTATGCGTCAACAGCCTCAGCGACAGAAGCATTTAAGTGGTCTGTCAACTCATTGACAGTAGTAGTCAAAATGCCGTAAGATACATCGAGAGTATTCAGACGACCAGTGATTCCAGAAACGTCGTTAGACTCTTTAGTAATCTGTTCATCAAGTCTTGAAGAAACATCACTAATAATTCCACTAAAGTAAGTAGAAGCGCTTTCAGTCTTTGTGTTAATTAACTCACGAAGATCGCTGCTTACATCAGAAATTTCATTGTTCAGATTAGAACTAAGATCTGAAATAGAATTATTCAATGCCGTTGAAGTATTTGACAAATTCGTAGAAACACTGTTGATATTTGCCTGAAGCGTATTTACATTCTGAGAGATTGTAGTATTTACATAACCTGCCAATGTGCTAACGTCAGTGCTGACATCTGCAATACGCTTATTCAATGCGTTGACATCGTTGTCTTCTTTAGTAATCTGATTCTTTAGCCGTGTACTTACATCATCAATCTGGCGCTGCAAGTCAGTAACGTCAACAGAAATCATATCACTTACCTTGATGTAAGTCTCTGAAGACTTATCATCAGTAGGATCGCTGTCATCATCTTTAGTATTCCAAACAATGTGCAAATACACATCACCAGCAGCAGTGTCCCAGTTCGGATCACCCTAACGAGCAGTCTCTGTGTAAGTATGAGTTGCTGCATCGTAAGTAGCCTTACAAACGTGTACGTCGTCAACTACTTCAAGTTCGGGAATATCAATCTGAGCACTTCCAGATACGTTCACGTAAGAGTTTCCATCAGGAGCCATTGCAGCGAGTGCGTATGAAGCGAACACACCAGTTGCCGGGTTAGCAATCTTATTGATTTTCCAGAGAGTGCCCGTGAACTTATCCTGAATAACTTTGATACCGCGGCTAGCATCAACCATCTTAGTCTTATCAGTAATGTCACGCCAATAAGTCAAATAGTTAGTAGCACTTACCGATTCTGTTGAACCAGGATTGTACGGAGTAGCCTTCTTACATACGAGAATATTTGCATCAGAACCGTCAGATGTTCCGACGACGACAATCAAACCCTTGTATGCACGTCCGTATAAAGCGCTGGACGTCTGTGTCGCCGGTGTGATATATAAATCTGAAAGCGAATCGATGTATGTTCTGTCATCCGCAGGGACTTGACCCTGGAATCTTATACCGTCGTTAAATATTTGTTTATTTGTATACATAGTACTTTAAAATAACTTCGATTAATTTTTATATATCACTTATCAGACTTTTTTGAATACTACCTGAACGTTCGTGATACCTGCTGCTTTCAAGACGGTGTATGACTTGAAAGTGCCTGTCTGTCCGAGCGTATTAGTAATGCTTACGTTTGAACCCTGAGTTACACCAGATTCAACATCGAATGTGTTCGTAGCAGTGTTAGATGCAGCATAAATACTGTCAATCTTGTATGTCTGTGGACAATAGATGTGGAATACCTGAGCGTCTGTTGTGTTAGCAGGCCACTGGAAATAATAAGTGTGAGTAGTATTGAATAGAATCAATTCTGATGTCGGAGTCTTTGTGTCGTTTCCGGCGAAAGCACCAGGATTAGTATTTCTTGCACTCCATGCAGCAGATACTGAAGAATAAGTCTTAGTAGCATTACTGTATGCACGCCATCCGGCCTGGAAAGTTAATGTAGTAGACTTCAGTGTATCTGTGCGTGTGTTTGCATAATAATTACCAGAACCATCGCGAGTATTACCGCGAGAGTCTACTGGATGAGTACCAGCGTTCTGTGCTTGTTCTGCATAGAAATAACCGTTGATGCCCTCTTTTGCTTTCAGTGCGCTAGGAAGTTCGGTACCACCCGTTGTACTATTTGTGCTATTGTAGTAGTACTTGATAGTTCCCTGATTACTCAAAGCGGCTTCTGGACCTTTAACGCTGCTATTGACAGAAGAAACCCACTGCCATTTTTCAGGAGCATATGTAGTACGGAAGTTAGCAGATGTCGGATAATCAGCACCGACTTCAACTGCCTTACCTGAAGCATAGTTGCCAGTCAGTGAAGCACTGAATGAAGCGTCTTGAATCTTATGAGGTGTACAGAACTCAAAAAGAATCTGCTTCAGAATCTCAGAGAACGTCATTGTCTCCAACTGACCGATAGTCGTTCCGCTAGGAAGATTACCAGTTGGAGTAATAGTATACTGAGAATCAGGATCAGAACCTCCGTCAAAATGCATACTGTCGAAAATTTCTTTATCGAAAGACTTCCAGTAGTTCAAGTAATTCTGCTCGTTTACAGTGATTTTGTTGCCCTGGAGATATGGTGTAACATCCTTCAGAATGAGAAGTTGAGCATCAGCAACCACAACTGTAGCAAACTGATATATATTTCCATATAGTGTGCATCCTTCGGGACTGCCGGCATTCACAAAGATGTCAGAAAGATTCTCAAGCTGCAAACGATCGTCCTGGGGCGCAGGACCTATCACTTTAACGCCGTTGTTTACTGGGATCGGATTATCATATATTCTAGCCATAATTCTATATTACTGTTGTTACATTTTAAGCATTTGTTGAAGTCGACTTCACGTAAAGTCTGACGTTTGTGATACCAGCAGATTTTTCGATCTCGTATACATTATAGAGATTACTTACGTCAAAACGGTTTACGATTTCTACTTTCTTCGGATTACCCTAACCATCGTATACTTGAGTTACGTTACAGCGAGCGGTCCATTCGTAATTTGCACCGTCGTGAGCAGCACCAATTTTGTCGATGATGATATTATCAGGCAGATATACATAGAAATGTTCAGTATGTTTAGTATGACTGTTCCACTTCAAATAGAGGGCACGTCCGTCAACAGCAAGACCCTTTGAAGCAATCTTTGCATCCTCATTGAAATCTTCTTCTGGTTCTATGTTACGAGTGTCCCAAGCAGTTACATAATCATTGTATGACTCAGTAGCGTTTGAGTAGATACGCCAAGCACCGGCCAAACTGTAGATAAGGCTAACATCCTGCGTTTCGTAAGTAGGATTGGTAGTGTGATCCTCACCAGTGAAGCAAAGGTAGTTTACAGAATGAACCTCACCGCTCTCGCCCTTCTTGTAGTATACTTCTTCTCCAGTAACAGGGTCGATATAAGTTTCGTTACCGAACTGGTCTTTGGCATTTGCAATTCCTTCGAAGTGAATGATACCGTAGTAGATTGACTTATCTCCTTCTTCGATACGATATTCATCGTAGTGTTCCATATAGCCACCCTCGTTGAGCACGGGATAGATATCCCAATAATCCTGCGGGTGTGTATCGTCATAGTGACCATGAGCGTCCCAAGGATGCTGCTTGTCGTTGATATAGTAACTGGTATTTGTCCATCTCTGGAGAACCTGAGGCTCACCAACTGGCTCACCGTCTACTGTCAACTGCCATGTATCAGGAACAAAAACCGTTTCGAAGTCACTCAACAGAGGGTATGGAGAACCGATTTCGATATATGCGATACCGTCAACACTATCTTCCTTTGTGATACCGTTTTCCTTGATATATTCATCAGTAAACTTAATGTATGACTTAGTTTCTTCTTGAGGATTGACTGAAGCGTCCTGGAAGAGCATACGTGCGATAACTTCAGATACTGTGATATGCTCAAGATCTGCGATTGTCGTGCCTTTCTTGATACCACCGAGGTCATCAAGAGTAGCCTGGTCGTCGGGACGGTCGCCGCCGTCGAAGAAATTGAAGTCCTTACTTTTACGAACTAAGGTAATAGAAGCGGCAGTCACTGAATCAATTTCTTCCTGACCGCTAATCTCGTAGATATTTCCCTGGCGATCGCGATATACTCTCGTAGCTGGAGTCAAAACGCAACTTCCTGCGGGAATAGTACGGGTCTCAGTCTGTTCACCAGTAGCGGCATCAATGTAGATCTTCTCATATGGTTCGTAGTCATACTGCCACTGATTGTCCCCATTCTTATAAACCGTAACTTCGGTTGTTGTAGAATAGTCACCATTGTCAGTATCCTTCACGTGATGTACAGTAGCCCAATACGTGTACTCTGCTCTGATACCGAGCAGCTTAGATATAGCGTCGATGATAAACTTATCCTTCACGCTAATTAGACCGTTCTTGTATGATGCTTCAGAACCGTCAGATACATCGTGCAATGTCAGAGTAAAATCTGTAATATCAGGAATCTCGGCGTCTTCTATTCTGACCACAGTCCCATCCGGTCTTGTGAACACGAATGTTCTATGCATCACATAGTCGTCACCCTGAGATGTCACTACATCAACTTTGACATCTGTTGGCTGTCCATTGAAATAAAGAGTGTTAGCGAGTTCGTCCAGATAGATAGATTCTCTGTACTCTTCCTTCAAAGCAATCAACTCCAAATACTCAGAAGTTCCTTGACCTTTTATAAAATATAACATCTAACAAAAAATAAATTAATTTTTTCAGGTTTAAAACTACAACAACTGTTGATTGAATGTAGAATCATTAGATTTTCTTTATTTATCATTGTCTGCATAGCGTAAAAATGAAAAAGCAGGTTGGCGTGAAACCAACCTGCTTTGTCGATATTTGAAAAATATCTTATCAATCAGCCATATCCTCAAGCATCTTAAAGTAGTCCATAGAATAGCCGAGATCTCTTGCTGTCTCAGAAGTAGCGCTTATTTCAGTAGCGCTCTCATTAATCTGATACTGCTCGTTAAGAGAACGACGGATGATGCTGTCGTCGTGCTTCTTCAGACCAGTGCGGAGCCAGAAAATATCTGCGTCTGCCTAAGTCTGAATATTCACATACTTAGCACTTTCTTCGATAGCGTCCTGAACGTCCTGAGGAGCAGCAACATACAACTTCTTGTATTCCTCGCTGGCAAGTTTCAGCCAGTTCTTCAGAGCCTTCTTCTCGTTAATCAAAGGAGTAGTCCACTGTTCGTTAATAGCCTGGACGTCGAAGATAGCGTGTTCCATAACGTAGTTATAAACCTTGTTCTTGTCTGCGGGCTGCAATGCTGCGAAACGGGCAAAATTCTCATCACTCAGAGAAATAGCGAACGGATACATACGTACGATAGACTCTTTGACATCAGAAAGTTTCTTAGCTTTATCGAGCAAGTCCTTGTACTTGTCCATATCCTTTTCGGTCTTCTTCTTGATGTCTTCGCTCTTGTCAGCATCATTCAGAACTTTATTGTCTTTCTTATCATCGGACTTCTTGCCATCTTTCTTCTTAGTGTCAACCTTTGGTTCTTCGCTAGCAGGAATAGGCATCGGCATATCAAGAGTAGTTGAAGGTGCAACAGTATTGCCGTTTGCAGAACCGTTAGCAGTATCCTAGTTGCCGGAAGCGACGTCATTGTTAGAACCGACATTGACATTGATGTCCTCGTCAGTCTTGTCTTCATCTACATCAGACTCTTCAGAAGTTTCCTCTTCGTCTTCAGCAGGTTTTGCTTCAACGTCAAGAATCTCTTCACGCTTCTCTTCTGCGCCATCTTCAGTCTCATTCTCACCATCGACACTGAATGCTTCGATGCCGAGAATCTTAGCACGACGCTCAGCGAGTTCTTCGTCAGTCAACTTATCTTCTTCCCCAGCATCGTCCTTCTTATCGTCTTTCTTCTCGTCAGCATTCTCTTCAGAAGAATCTTTCTTCTCTTCTTCTTCCTTAGCTTCATCGTCATCAGACTCATTGGTCTTAATCGGATTAATATCTGCTTCAGGAAGTTTGAACTCTTCATCTTCTTCAAGCAAAGGCTTTGATACCTTCTCAAGACTTGAGTTCTCCATCAGAGACTTTTGCCACTCGTTCAAAGCAGGAACGTCGACGTCAGACTCAACGACAGAAACGCTCTCATCGAGAATACCGAACTTCTTGCTAGAAGCACGATCGTTCTTTATTGTAATTGCTGATTCATTCAAATAATTCTTCACGTTATTAGCCAATGACTCTTCGACTTTATGAAGACGGGCCTCAGCGAAACCGGGAGTACATACAATATCATAGGTGAAAATCTGTTCAATGTGAACTTCCTTTGTTCTAGCGTCTACCTCACCGGCAGCACGGGATGAAACGAACAAGGGATAACCTGCGTCGATAAGTTTACGAGCAATCTGACCATTAGGTGTGTCAAGTACTTCCAGTTTACCCATTACACAATGAGAGGGCTGGTCATACCAGAGGTCAGTAATCATATGAGATGCTTCCTTCATCTGAGTGTCGAAGCGATCGATGGGATGGTCGAGTTCTCCCAGGATGAACCCGTTAGTTTGAATATTCTCGCGCAGATATGAAAGATGACGTAGAACTTCTTGCTCTCCGTATATGCGGTTGTTACGGTTGACAACAACGTGGTCATTAGTCGAACAAGCGGTGAATACGCCCTGGAAGATGTACTTCTTTGCACTTGGAGTACTGTCAGCAGCCTCGAAGATCTTCAGGGGAGACTTTGACTTACTCTTTATGACTAAATTTTTCTTTTTTGACATAATGTTTATAAACTTGCAAATTTACTTTTACTTATTTATCAATGAAAAATCCGGCTAAAATTAAAATTGCCGTGATAATCTCATCAAATTATTTATCTTGAAATTTTCCAGGCAATAAATAAAGGCATCCGCATTCATTAGATGCCTTTACAATTTTTAAACAAATCTTTATTTTGCAACGTTTTGCTTCGAATTGCTAACCTCTCCGTACATACCAGTAATAGTGTCTCCTTGACCAAACTTGTAGTTATTTTCGTTCAAGATACTCGGACATCTGAGCATGAATATGACGACATTATCATTATCATAATCATAAGCACATCGAGGATAGATTGTATACGCAAGATTGTATGGCAGTTTAAATTTATCGACACCATTTTCCGGCTGTCTATATTCACCACAACGAATCAAGTCATATGCATCAATGAACTCATCGTGATTACTTGTGTTCTGATAATACTTCGGATATTGCCACTTCAACTGTAAGAGTAACGAATCATACCATCTCTTATCGAGAGGTTGAGTTACACGGAATAAATCGGGTTCGACGAATTCTTTCGCATCTTTCTCGACTAATACTTTCTCAGAATTATTCTCTTTAGTTTCCGTAAGCGAATATATGTCAAATGAATTATACTGTCCTTCGTCCAGTACATCATCAAGGAACATATAACCGTTGCCGTACGCTGAGAGATGTCCGTCGAACAGTTTGCTGTTATATGAGACGTACTGCTGCGACTCTTTGTTCCACATACGAACCGAATTACTCAACTTAGTATCACGAATCTCATATGCATAATGCTGTTCTGTATAAATTGGAGCACGATTTTCATACTGAGCATAACGACTTGCATACAAGTTCTCTCTTTCACTTTCCGGATTTATGGGATATGGAAATATCTTGTTATCTTCTTCTTTTCTCATATTATATAATCCAGAATTAGTATATACGACGCTCATATAATTCTTATTTCGACGAACTGTGTCAATCTTATCAAAATCTGCACTTTCATAGAACAAATTATCTGGAGACACAAGCTCTCGTAATCCAAGAACATCAACCGGACTGATATTCATTGTCTGGATATTATCCTAGAAGTATGACTTATAAAGTTTAAAGTCAAACCAGTTGACGTGCTGTGAAATGAACAGACTGTTGCGTTCAGCGTTCGTCAAGTCGGCTCCGACTTTCATCTGTTGTCCGTCAGACAATGTATATGAATCTGGGACATATTTGCTGAGACTCATATAAATCTACTTCTAATTCTCATCAGTGTAACTCTCTGCTCGATACTCTCTCGGAGATGCTGTATAACTTATAGGACATATAAACGCATTGAGAGTGTTGCTTGAGTAGAGATAATCATAGTAGTTCATTGTACCCGTCTGTTGCAATGCTGCAAGATTATCCGTTCCGACATAGAACTTATATGGTTCAGCTTGTTTTCCATCGTCGTACTTGATGACGATATTCGAAACGTAGAACTTGAAGAACAACTTCGCAAACAACGGATTTCCGAATTCCAGATTAACACAGATACGATACTTACGTCCATCTGAAATATCTGAAAACTTGATGTCGTTGAGCTTGATTGTAATGTCTTCGGCAATACCTGAATCGAGAGTTTCTGATTTCGTTATGAAACTAGATGCGGAAATATTCACGTATTCATTCTGACTAGTTGTAACGACAGCATCAGGTACACTTGCGTTATAGAGTTCACTCTGATTACATTCGCGGACGTCTGAAATCGTATTGTTGATAACGGTCGTCTTGATGCGCACATAGTTAGAACTGTCTTCGAAATCTGCTTTATCTGGATTGTAATCGCTGACATTATTATTGATATGCAGAGTCGACATCTTCTGTGCATTCTGTATACTATACTTCTTGATAATGTCATAGTCGTAGAGAGAATTCTTTATCTCCAAGTCCATTGAAATGCTTGAGTCTGACACATAAGAACCCCAGCAGTCGCGTCTGAAGTCAGATATGTTAATGTCTACGAAGAACTAGAACTAATTACTCAATACACCATTCTCGACTTTGTTAGCATTCTCCAAGAACTCAATATCCTTATGAAGATCCAAATCGACTTTCGGGAGACAACGTTTCTCTGTATAACCGGGTTGTGTGAGTTTATAGAATGACTTACGTTCTTCATTCTTGTATACGTACACTGCTGTTATAGTAGCATTACGCTCTGTCGTGTTGTTAGAGATGCCGTTGAGCAAGTTATTGAACAAATCGCATCCTGAAACTTCAGAGTTCTCAGAACCAGCATACTTGATGTACTCTTGTGTCGTAGACATAACGTCACCGGCTGAACCCATCGTCGGAAGATTGCTCTTTGCGCTTCCTTCAATACGGAACAACTTATAACCGCTTTTTGTTGATTCTGTAATCTTCTTTATCTGATTAACACTATACCACGAACTTTCATAAACCGGCCATTCCATATCAATCTCTGTAGAGTTGATGAAGATACGAACGCTTTGCTCATCTATTTCTTCAGGAAGATATATGTCAGTGTAAACTTCGGGATTAGCATCAGCAGAAATACCAGACGTCTCGAATATAGCGACATCAGTCTCTTCTTCTTTCTCAGGACTTACTTCTGACACAATCTCGTATTTGCTGTAGTCTACGTTGTACTGGAATATAGTATGGTCTGAATAAAGTGTCACACCACCGGTCTCACGAATCCAGAACAGAATATCATAGCAAGTGTCGTTTCCGTATTCTTTCTTCAGAACCACACTCTTTCTCATAGAGGGTGTAAAGTAAAGCATCCTAGCGTTGCTTGCAAGATGAGAATCCGCTGCATCAGTTTTC
>ODAI014475073.1_pt1 | contig 10559 bp, 8 predicted proteins | sample 1539321 | NCBI WGS metagenome assembly ODAI01 (sample SAMN02144231, study PRJEB22623) | gut metagenome | biome: sheep rumen | host: Ovis aries | place: New Zealand | reverse complement strand
TTTATGTGGGTATTGGATTTGCTTGGAATATTCATAGTTGATAAAGGTCTTATGAACTATGGGTTCTTCCTGTTATCATTCCTTGTGCTCTTGCTTATATCTATATGTAAGCTGGTTGGATATAACAAGCCGTGGCTTAAATACGTTATTATCATATTCGCGGTGCTTATGACAGACGTATTAGCTGTTGTTCTTACATATCACATTGTAATTGCAAGCGTGCTTCCGCTAATATACGCTATTCAGTATTCTGATAAGAAACTGTTATTCTTCTCGTACGGAATGAGCGTTATTGGTATATTTGCATCGGTAATGGCTGGATACTATTTCGGACTTTGTGACGCTAACATGGTGCTTCTTACTACAGGTCCCCTTAAGGACTATGTAGATGCTAATGGTGTGGCTCATTTTGGCCCGGTAAATGATAATCCTTGGCTAACTTTGCCACTTTTCTATGCATTTCCCAGATGTGTCATACTCTTAGCTCTTATTCCTGTACTTCTTCATGTGTCTAATGGTATGGCTATGAGAGAGCTTCGTGGTCTCTATCTTCAGAGAATAAGTGAAATTGATGATATGACTCAGCTTTACAACAAGAATAAGTATCTGTCAATGGTTAAGGAGACTTATCCTAAGGTTGATAAGATTGGTGTTGTATTCTGGGATGTTAATGGCTTGAAGGAGACTAATGATACCTTAGGTCATGTAATGGGTGACAAGCTTATTGCGTCTATTGCTGACTCTATTCGTGGCTTTACTAATGACAAATGCAGGGCTTACCGTATAGGTGGTGACGAGTTCATACTTATCTGTGAGGGTGAGAATGAGCTTAAGATGAACGAGATTGCCAATGAATGGAAGAAGAAGGTTGAGGAGCTTAATCTAACCTCTGAGATTCCTCTGTCTGCAGCAATTGGATATGCAGCAGGCGAAGGCAAGAACATTGGCGCCGTAATTAAGTTGGCAGATGACAGAATGTATGCTAACAAGGTTGAACAGAAGAAGCAGAGGCAGTAAAAAGGGATTGAAATATTAATTAACATTTCTTATAATCTTGTATTGTGGTATCAATTAGATGCCCGATGCTCCAATAGCTCAGTTGGTAGAGCACTTCACTCGTAATGAAGGGGTCATCGGTTCGAGTCCGACTTGGAGCTTTAGATACGTAAGTATCTATATTTTCCACTTTCACCATGTCATAAATATGGAGGTATTTATGACATATCAAAAATTTGAAGAAACAATTGTTGATTCTATCAACGACAGACTGCCTAAAGGGCATAGTCTGACACTTAAGCCTGTTAACAAGAATAATGGGGTGGTACTCCATGGTCTTGTAATTAATAATGGGCATTGTAACATTTCCCCAACTATTTATCTGGATTATTACTATGATGAATACAAGAAGGGACACTCTGTGGACTTTTTAGCTTCGCAGATTATATCGCAGTATCAGAGATTCGCGTTAGAGGATGACTTTGACATCTCGTTTTTTACGGATTATGAGAAATGTAAGAAGAACATTTCCTATAAGCTCATTAATTACGAGAAGAACAAGGAACTTCTTAAGGAGGTTCCACACATAGTCTATCTTGACTTGGCGATTGTCTTCTATTGCCTAATTAACAATATTGACAGTAGGCTTAAGGCAATCAATGAGTCTGATACAAGCTCGATTCTGATTCGTAATTCCCATATGGAGCACTGGGGCGTTACGGTAAATGACTTATTCGAGGTGGCGTCTGTAAACACGCCGAAGCTCTTAAAGTCTGAGATTAGGAATCTTACTGATATTGTGAAGGAATTGATGGAGGAAAGTGCCCTGTCACCTCAGCTAGAAGAGGATGAGAATCTTCTAGAGGATAGCAGGCAGTATCCTATGTATGTCCTTACGAACAAGATTAAACTGTTCGGGGCATGCTGTATTCTGTACAAGAATCTCTTAGGGGAGTTCGCTAACAAGCTAGAGAGCGACCTCTACATAATACCAAGCTCCATTCACGAAGTACTCTTAGTTCCTAAGACCATAGAGTGCGACAGTGAGTATCTGACAGACCTGATTAGACAGGTTAATTCTACGGAATTGGATACGCAGGAGGTGCTATCAGACCATGTATATTATTACTCAAGAGTAGATGATGCAATTACTTACTAAGGCAAATGTTACAAAAATATAAAGAAATCATTACAAAACTTGTATTTTGCACGTTTAATTGTTATAATGATTAAGATATTCGGTGTATTATGTCTTATAGGTTAAGGAGATAGACATGGCTAATAAATATGGTAAGAAAAGTAAGATGGAGAAAAAGAAGACTTCAAGACAAGAGGTTGCAGTAGCTAAAGTTGAGCAGAGAATGCAACAGAGAAGCTACTTCCCTTATATTAATATTTTACTTCAGGTATTATATATTGTTGCGATGTTCGCAATAATCATTGTTGATTATCAGTATCTAGAGGTGCCTATCGTTCCTTTATGTACAATGGTAATTCTTGAAGCTGTTATGGGTACGCTTCTATGTAGAATTGCAGCTTTAAAGTATGGCTGGATTCAGGTCATTATTATTGCAATTCAGATTGCGTTAGGATTCGCATTTGACAGAGTAGGATTCATGATTTCTATGTCAGTAGTATATGCTCTTACACTTGTTATAATGTGGGTTAGAAGAAGAACGCTTAAGTAGCAGATGGGTAAGAATTATCAGTTAGAACTTGACAAGATAATAGATGGTATAGACGACAGCTGTGTGCCAACTTTGTTGCTACACAGCTGTTGTGCACCTTGTAGCAGTTATGTATTAGAATACTTGTCTAAGTATTTTGAGATAACTGTCTTTTATTATAATCCTAATATATATCCAGAATCAGAATTTAACTATCGCCTTGATGAGCAGCAGCGATTTATTAAGGAATTTATGAAGAACAATCCATCTTCTCATGCTATTCATTTTATGGAAGGCAATTACGAGGATGACAGGTTCTATGAAGCTATAAAGGGATTAGAAAACGAACCAGAACGAGGCAGAAGATGTACAGAATGCTTCAAGCTTCGCTTAGGGGAAAGCGCTAAAATAGCAGCTGATGGTGGATTCGATTATTATACAACTACATTATCCATAAGTCCTCACAAGGACGCTGAGTTACTTAACACATTAGGTGAAGAGATTGGCGCAAAGTATGGTGTGAGATATTTATATTCCGACTTCAAGAAAAAGGGTGGATTCTTACGTTCCACTGAGCTTAGCGCAGAATATGGCATGTACAGGCAGGATTATTGTGGGTGTGTATATTCTTATAATGACAGGAAGAATAGTAAGTAATAATTATAGTTATAGGATAGATGTAAGAGGTACGAATTATGGCACAATTATGGGGCGGAAGATTCCAAAAGAAGACTGACGACTTAGTATATGAGTTCAATGCGTCAATAACATTTGACAAGACCTTCTTTAAGGAGGACTTAGAGGGCTCTAGGGCGCATGTTAAGATGTTAGCTAAGCAGGGAATCATTACTGAAGATGACAAGAATGCAATATTAGAAGGCTTAGATTCTATTGAGAAGGATGTTGAGTCAGGTAGGCTTAAGATAACTACTGAGTACGAGGATATCCATTCCTTCGTAGAGGCTAATCTGATTGACAGAGTAGGTGAGAGCGGCAAGAAGCTTCACACAGGAAGAAGTCGTAATGATCAGGTGGCGCTTGATATGAGGCTGTATACAAGAAGCCAGGTGGATTATACCAAGAGTCAGCTAATTAATCTGTTAAATGTTATTCTTCGAATTATGAAGGAGAATACAACCACCATTATGCCGGGATTTACACATCTTCAGAAAGCACAGCCTATTACCTTAGCGCATCACATGGGAGCTTATTTCGAGATGTTTCGTCGTGATGTATTAAGGCTCATCGATATAAGAGAGAGGATGAATTATTGTCCTCTTGGCTCAGGAGCTCTTGCAGGGACAACATATCCACTTGACAGAGATTACACAGCCAGGGAATTAGGCTTTATAGCCCCTTGCGATAACTCAATGGATGGCGTATCTGACAGGGATTATTTAATTGAATATTTGTCAGCTCTGTCGACTATTATGATGCATTTATCAAGGTTTTCAGAGGAAGTGATTATCTGGAATTCTAATGAATATAGATTCGTGGAGATTGATGATGGCTTTTCAACAGGAAGCTCTATTATGCCACAGAAGAAGAATCCTGACATTGCTGAGCTTGTAAGAGGTAAGACTGGAAGAGTATATGGTGCTCTTATGTCGCTACTTACAACAATGAAGGGCATACCACTTGCATATAACAAGGATATGCAGGAGGATAAGGAATTAGCATTTGACGCAATGCGAACAACCAATGGCTGTATTCAATTGTTCTCAGGAATGCTTGATACTATGAGCTTTAACAAGGACAATATGTATAGAAGCTCTAAGGAAGGCTTTACTAATGCAACTGATGTGGCTGATTATCTGGTTGGCAAGGGTGTGGCATTTCGTGATGCCCACGGTATTGTAGGCCGAATCGTGCTAGAGTGTATTGATAAGAAGATTGCTATTGACGATATGTCGCTAGATGAGTTGAAAGCAATATGTCCTGCGTTTGAAGAAGATATATATGATGCCATATCCATGGAGACGTGTGTTAGCAAGAGGCTTACTAAGGGGGCTTGCTCTAAGACCTCTATGGAAGAGGCAATTGCTGGATATGAGGGTTTTATCAAGAGTGTAGCAGATTAATGAACAATGTATGGCCGAAGTCAAGTAAATAAGGTGGCTTCGGCCTTGTTGATAATTGACACAAGCCTTATAATAAGGTACAATACGCAAGTTGAAAGAATATAAGATTACTAATGAAATGAGGAGTTAAACAATGAGTGAGAAATTAAGAGTAGGAATTCTAGGCGGAACAGGAATGGTAGGTCAGAGATTCATATCACTTCTTGACAACCATCCATGGTTCGAGGTTACAACAATAGCAGCTTCACCAAGGTCTGCAGGTAAGACATATGAAGAAGCAGTTGGTGGCAGATGGAAGATGGACAGTCCAATGCCTGAGGCAGTTAAATCAATTGTTGTTAAGAATGTTAATGAGGTTGAAAATGTTGCACGTGACGTTGACTTCGTATTTTCAGCTGTAGATATGACTAAGGACGAGATTAAGGCTATTGAGGAGGCTTATGCTAAGACTGAGACTCCTGTAGTGTCTAATAACTCAGCACACCGTTGGACACCAGATGTTCCTATGGTAGTACCTGAGATTAATCCACAGCATATGGAAGTAATTAAGTATCAGAAGAAGCGTCTTGGTACAACAAGAGGTTTTGTTGCTGTTAAGCCTAATTGTTCAATCCAGGCTTACGCTCCAGCTCTTAGCGCATGGAAGGAATTCGAGCCTTATGAAGTAGTTGCATCTACTTATCAGGCTATTTCAGGTGCAGGCAAGACATTTGCAGACTGGCCAGAGATGGAGCATAACATTATCCCATATATTGGTGGCGAGGAAGAGAAGTCTGAGAAGGAGCCACTTAGAATCTGGGGTCACATTGATGATGCCAAGGGAGAGATTGTTCCTGCAACATCACCTGTTATTACATGTCAGTGTGTCAGAGTACCTGTATTAAATGGTCATACAGCAAGCGTATATGTTAAGTTCAGGAAGAAGGCTACTAAGGAGCAGTTAGTTGAGGCTCTTAAGAACTTCAGTGGTAAGCCACAAGAGCTTAATCTTCCAAGTGCTCCAAAGCAGTTTATTCAATATCTTGAAGACGATAATCGCCCACAGGTTGCCCTTGATGTTGATTATGAGAGAGGAATGGGCGTATCAGTAGGAAGACTTAGAGAAGATACAGTTTATGACTGGAAATTCATCGGACTTGCTCATAATACAGTAAGAGGAGCAGCAGGTGGAGCAGTACTTTGTGCTGAGCTTCTTATGGCAGAAGGATATATTGATAAAAAATAGAAGTCAACCACTATATATAGTTTAATGTACATTTAACAAAACATACATTCCTTATTGTACTTTGATTTAATTTTTTATATAATATTCTTGTATCTGCTACAATAGCAGATTAGCTTCGATAATGATTTCGAAGGTGAAGAGGGAGAGGAATATTTATGGTAACGCGTACAACAGAAATCAAACAGTTAGAGAAATTATACGCTTCTAATAGGGGGCAGGTAGTTCTAGTATATGGAGCAAGAGGATGTCTTAAGGAGGATTTAATTAAGGCCTTCTGTAAGACCAAGAGAGCATTCTACTATAGAGGCAGAAATGTATCACCTGAGCTTCAATTACAGGAATTCGTTAATGATATTAAGACTAATCTTAATATTGATGTAGCTAATGCTAATTATGATGCCTGCTTTGAGGCTATTAGCTCAAGACTAGGCAGTGACAAGATAGTAGTAGTTGATGACTTTGAATATATTGCCAAGAAGGATGAGTCATTTATTAAGGCACTTAATAAATATAAGAAGGATATGTTCATAATCCTTGGCTCTACTGCATTATCGTGGATTAATAATGATCTTGATAAGGTTATGGGCACAGAGAATGCTATTGATAAGAGGATTAAGCTTAATGAAGTAGGATTCCTTGATATAGTAAGAGCATTTCCTAAGTATTCAGTTGAGGAAAGTGTTACGGTATATGGTATCTTAGGCGGAGTGGCATCTTATCTTAACAGATGGAACCAGTCTAAGTCCTTCAAGCAGAATGTATGTGATAACATCCTAAGCAACAAAGGATATCTGTTCAATGAGGCTAATGAGTTTCTAGGCAGCGAGCTTAGAGAGCTTACAGTATACAACACTATCTTAGCGTCTCTTGCAAGTGGCAATGAGAAGCTTAATGATTTATATAATGCAACTGGTTACTCTAGAGCCAAGATTAGCGTATATCTTAAGAATCTGGCTGCATTTGATGTAATTGAGAAGGTTGTAAGCTTCGAGACTGGTGGATGGGACAACGCTAAGAAGGGTATTTATCGTATTAGAAATAATTATATTAATTTCTACTATACCTTCGTGTATCCACATTTGTCACAGCTCTATGTGGTTTCGCCTGAGAGATTCTATGACACTTATATTAAGAATGAGCTTGATACTTATCTTCAGAGATATTTTGTCGATGTATGTCAGGAGTATCTAGAGCTTCTTAACAAGGTTGGTCAGTGTACGATTAAGATTGAGAAGATGGGTACATGGCTTGGCAAATCAGGAACAATTGACGTGGTTGCGCAGGATATCGTAAGGAATAATGTTGTTGGCGAATGTAATTGGAAGAATCCAGAGTTGACACTTAAGGATTACGAGAATCTTGTTGAATCCATGAAGAAGGCAAGAATTAACGCTAAGACAATCTATCTGTTCTCTGCAACAGCATTCGACAAGGAATTAAAGGATTTAGCTAGTGGTGATGATTCAATTGTCTTAGTTGATATGAAGGAGCTATAAATAGCGAGGAAAGTGTTATTTTATGGGTAAATCTTTGTTTATTGCGGAGAAACCTTCGGTAGCCAGAGAATTTGGCAAAGCTCTTAAGGAGAACCTTAAGAACCACAATGGATATATGGAATCAGAGAACTGTGTTGTTACCTGGTGTGTTGGACATCTAATAACAATGAGTTATCCTGATAGTTATGATGAGAATCTTAAAAGGTGGCGCCTCTCGACGCTACCTTTTATTCCTGATAAGTATTTATACGAGGTTATCGGTAGTGCCGCTAAGCAATTCAATATAGTATCGTCACTGCTCAATAGAGATGATGTTGAGACAATATATGTATGTACTGACTCTGGACGAGAGGGAGAGTATATATATAGACTTGTTGAGCAGGAGGCTCATGTTGAAGGTAAGACAAGAAAAAGGGTGTGGATTGATTCCCAGACTGAAGAGGAGATTATAAGGGGAATCAAAGAAGCCAAGGATTTGTCTTACTATGACAATCTGTCTAAATCTGCATATCTTCGAGCAAAAGAAGATTATCTAATGGGTATTAATTTCTCCAGATTACTTTCATTAAAATACGGTTATGCCCTTGCTAATTGCATGAACGAGAAATACTGTGCAATATCAGTAGGTCGTGTAATGACTTGTGTATTAGGTATGGTTGTAAGAAGAGAGAGGGAGATTAGGGAGTTTGTTAAGACACCGTTTTATCGTGTACTAGGGGATGCTAACAAGGATGGCATTAAGGTAACATTCGAGTGGAAAGCACTTGATTCTTCAAAGTATCTTGAGTCCCCACTTCTATATAAAGAGAATGGTTTCAAGGAGAAAGAGGATGCCGAGAAATTAATTCAGGAATTAACAAGCTGCGAGGAAGACGCTGTTATAACTTCTATCTCTAAGAAGAAGGAGAAGAAGAATCCTCCCCTTCTATATAACTTAGCAGAGCTTCAGAATGACTGCTCTAAGTTATTCAAGATAAGTCCTGATGAGACACTTAATGTGGTGCAGGAATTATATGAGAAGAAGCTTGTTACATATCCTAGAACTGATGCTAGGGTATTGTCTTCTGCTGTAGCCAAGGAGATTACTAAGAATATTAGCGGTCTTAAGGCATTGACAGGTGTCAAATCCTATGTAGAAGAGATTCTAGAGGACAAGAAATATGCTGGTATAGAGAAGACGAGGTATACAGATGATAAGAAGATAACAGATCACTACGCAATTATACCAACAGGTGCAGGCCTTCAGGTACTTAAGTCACTTAATCCAAGGGCTGTACGTGTGTATGAAGTGATTGTTAGAAGATTTCTTGCCATATTCTATGAACCAGCTATATATGAGAAATGTTCTATCACAGCCAAGGTTGATTTAGAGCCGCTATTTGCTAATAGCAAGTATCTTAAGGAAGAGGGATATCTTAAGGTTATGAACTATTCCTTTAAGTCAGAAGCTAAGAGTGGTAAGAAGACAGATAATGCAGCGACAGATGGGGAGAATCCTTCGGAAGATAAATCGGAAGAAGAGGAAGAACAGGCAAATCCTCTTGAAGTTGCCGAAATTATATCAAGATTAAAGAAAGGTGACAAGATAGATTTCCAAGAGTATTACATCAAGGAAGGAGAGACATCACCACCAAAACGCTATAATTCTGGTTCCATTATTCTGGCAATGGAGAATGCTGGTCAGCTTATAGAGGATGAGGAGCTTCGCTCCCAGATTAAAGGAAGCGGAATAGGAACCTCAGCAACAAGAGCGGAGATTCTTAAGAAGCTTGTCAATATTAAGTATCTCTCACTTAATAAGAAGACTCAGATACTTACGCCAACTCTTAAGGGAGAGCTTGTTAATGATGTGGTAACTAACTCAATTCCATCCCTTTTGAACCCTGAGCTTACAGCCAGTTGGGAGAAAGGGCTTACTGGAGTTGCTGATGGCAATATATCAGAAGAAGAGTATATTGAGAAGCTAACGAGCTTTATTGTGAGGAATACTGACAAAGTCAAGAGTAAATATACAAGGAATGATACCCTTGATGGCAGATATAGGTATTTAGCTGAATTTTATAAGACGAAGGGAAAGAGCAAGAGTAAGAAAGGTTAGTAAGAGTTATGGATTCATGTAAGATTAGTAATATGTATAATTTGGAGCAGACAATCGCTGCCGAGTTATTTGCGGATATTGAGTATCCTTGGGAGGCGCTTCCTAAGATAGGAGATTTTATTAGGAAGCTGGGGCCTACATTGGATAGTAGCATTTTCGAGAAAAGGGGAGAAGATATATGGATTGCCAAGTCAGTTAAGATATATGATACGGCTACCATTACAGGACCTCTGATTATCGACGAGGATACTGAGGTTAGGCCGGGTGCCTTCATTAGGGGAAATGCTATTGTTGGCAAGAACTGTGTAGTTGGTAACTCGACAGAACTTAAGAATGTAGTATTATTCAATACAGTTCAGGTGCCACATTATAATTACGTAGGTGATTCAATCTTAGGATATAAATCTCACATGGGTGCAGGGTCAATAACATCCAATGTCAAGTCAGACAAGACACTTGTTGTAGTTAAGGATGGCAAGGAAGAAATTAAGACAGGACTTAAGAAATTCGGTGCTATGCTTGGCAACGAAGTTGAAGTAGGCTGTAACAGTGTTCTTAACCCTGGTACAGTAGTGTGCCCTAATTCTAACATTTACCCTGTGTCATGTGTCAGGGGCGTAGTTCCTGCCAACTCTATATATAAAGATAAGGACAATATTGTCAGTAAGCACTAGACTAAATGCTGAAAATATGAGAAAATATTAACAATGTGTGACATAGCACTAAGGAAGTAAAGAAAGGAGTTTCATACATGATTTACACAAAAGAAGTAGAGAATATGTGTCCAGTAGCTAAGGGCGCAAAGCATGACCCAGCTCCAATTCCAGAAGAAGGAAAGTGGGTAAAAGCTAAACAAATTACAGATATTTCGGGATTTACACATGGTGTGGGCTGGTGTGCTCCACAGCAGGGTGCTTGTAAATTATCTCTTAATGTTAAGAATGGTGTTATCGAGGAGGCATTAGTTGAGACTATCGGATGTTCTGGTATGACTCA
>ODAI014338584.1_pt1 | contig 10559 bp, 9 predicted proteins | sample 1539321 | NCBI WGS metagenome assembly ODAI01 (sample SAMN02144231, study PRJEB22623) | gut metagenome | biome: sheep rumen | host: Ovis aries | place: New Zealand | reverse complement strand
CCAACATGCGCGAAGCCTGGACCCAGGTTATCGACTTGCGTCCCCGCTTGGGACAAATCGAGACCAATCCCCAGTTCGCGCAGATTGTTCCTCCGACAGAAATGGTTGTTTTGGTTACGCTTGAGACAAAGGTCGGCGAGGAAGAGGGAATGATTAACTTCTGCATTCCCTACTTGACGATCGAGCCGATCATCTCAAAGCTTTCTTCGCAGTTCTGGTTCAGCTCTGTTAGAAGAAGCAGCACGACCCAGTACCTTGGAACCTTGAAAGAAAAGATTTCAACGGTGGACATGGACGTTGTGGCTGAGATTGGCTCCATCAACTTGCCGATTCGCGACGTGCTTAGCTTAAGGTGCGGCGACGTTGTAAAGCTTTCGAACACAAAGGTCGGCGACCAGCTGACATTGAATATTGGCGACAAGAAAAAATACTTTTGCCAGCCCGGCGTTGTGGGCAAAAAAATGGCGGTTCAGGTTACAGGCAAACTCGCGGACGAGGGCGCCGAAGAATTTGAAGAGCTTTCCGTAGAAGGAGATGAAACAGTATGAGTGATGGCGTAATTTCCCAAGATGAAATCGACGCGCTGCTTTCGGGCGTTCCAGTGGACGGCCTTAACGCGTCTGGGCAAGTTTCCGGCGCGCCGTCGGCTAACATAGACGCGGCGACTCTTACAAAGTTCGCGGGCGAGTTGAAGGATCCTCTCGTAGAAAACTTAAAGCAAATGACTGGCGTTGAGGTTTCTGCCGGCGAGCCTACTGTTGAGGCCGCGACGCGAGACCAGTTCCTTGCCAAACTGCCTGAGATGGTAATCGCCACCACAGCGGATTTCTCAAACGGACTCAAGGGCGATCACCTTTACGTCATCTCTACCGAGTGCGCTCAAAAGTTGGTCAGCCTTGTAAACAAGGAAGAGAACGCCGCGCTTGACGACATGGCGATGAGCGTCATCAACGAGACTCTTTCGACTCACACAAACGATGAAATCACCGCGCTTGACAAGACCGGAAAACTGGCCGGCCTTGCTTGCAATCCCGCGGAATCGATCAGCGTTCCAAAAGCGATGGTCCGCATTCCGCAAAACACTTTCGCTTTGTTCACTTTTCCGTTGACTGTCGACGGCCAGGCGTATACTTTGTGGGAAGCCGTTGGAGGCGATCCCGCGCAATCAATCGCTGTGGCGCTCGGCGGCGGAGCCGCTGCCGCTCCTGCCGGCGGATCGCTTAACGCGGCCGACATGGCGGCCCTTGGCGGAATGGCCGGCGGCGCTCCGATGGGCGGCGCTATGGGCGGAATGGGCGCCCCGATGGGCGGCATGGCCGCGGCTCCGATGGGCGGAATGCAAATGGGGGGAATGCCGATGGGCGGAATGGCTCCAATGGGCGGTATGCCGATGGGCGGAATGATGGGAACTCCTCCCAACGTTCAGCCTTTGCAGTATCCAAATTTAATGGGCGGCGCTTCTCCGTCAGACCAGGGAAACATCGGTCTCTTGATGGACGTTTTCATGGAGATGACCGTAGAGCTTGGCCGCACAAAAAAGCCGATCAAGGAAATCCTTGGATTTGGCGAAGGAACGATTATCGAGCTGGACAAACTCGCCGGCGAACCGGTTGACATTCTGGTCAACCACAAGCCGATCGCCAAGGGAGAAGTTGTAGTTATCGACGAAAACTTCGGCGTTCGTATCACGGAGATTCTTTCTCCGCAGGAGCGAGTTTCAGAGCTTCACTAATTTTTTAAAATACGGCGGCTGGGGAGCCGCTTTTTTGGGTGGGGGAAAACTTGAAATTTTCAAAAGTCACATTGGCGTTTTTTTGCGCTTTTTCTCTTTTGCTGGGCTTTGCGCATTCACAGGGCAATCCTTCTGACAATCCGTCTTCCTCTCAGTCAACGATAAACGCTGGGGCTTCTTTGCCTGACGAGTCCACGCTTGCCATTACGGATGCAAGCGGAACGGGAGAGGCGGCTTTGGACAGGCCTCGCTCGTCTTCCACCGTTTGGGTTTTCTTTAGAATGATTTTTGTTTTAATCGTCGTCGTAGCCTGCATTTACCTTGTGATGAGTTTTATGCGAAGGAAAATGGGCGGCTCGATAGCCGACGACGACACCTTTTTGCGAAAGGTCGCGCAAGTGACTGTGGCTCCCGGAAAAACAGTCCAGATTGTAACGCTCTTGGAGCGCGCCTATTTAATTGGAGTCACTGACAATTCCATCGACTTGCTCGGAGAAATCAAAGACAAGGAATTGGTTGACGCGATGAACCTTAACGCCGACAGGAACCAAAACGTCGCGCGCGCCAGAAGCTTTAGCGACGTGCTTTCGATTTTCCTGAACCCCAAAAATCCTAACGCAACGGCGGGCGAAAGAAGCGCCTCAAATTCGATAACGGAATTCTTTAACAAGCAAAAAGAGAAATTTAAGAATGGCAAGTAAAGCGATTTTTTTGAGAAGACATTTCGCGCGCCTCTTTTTGTTCGCCTTTGTAAGCCTTCTTTGCGCGTTTCCGCTTTCTTCGCAAGCCGCCGGCCGCGCCGTGGACGATCCAAACTTTCCGCAAGGCTCAACCCGCGGAACGATGCAAATGCAGGGAAACGTCAATCCGGTTCAAATACCGAACGTTGACATAAACATAAGACGGCCCGAGAACGGCCAGGAAGTGGCCTTTAGCGTGCAGCTTTTGATAATGCTGACTCTCTTGACGCTGGCCCCAAGCCTTTTGATTTTGCTGACTTGCTTTTTGCGCTTTTCTATCGTGTTGGATTTCATAAAGAGAGCGCTTTCGCTGCAGCAAGTTCCTCCGACAAGCGTGTTGAACGGCATAGCTTTTTTCATGACCCTTTTTGTGATGTGGCCAACGTTCACCAATGTTTATGACAATGCCTTTAAGCCGATGAGGGAAGGCCAGATAGGCGTCGAGGCCGCCTTTGACGCCGCGCAAAAGCCGGTCCGCTACTTTATGTACAGGCAAATGGCGGACGACACAAGTTACATCAAGATGTTCATGAACATGCGCGGCTTGGACAAGCCCGAAACTTTGGACGACGTTCCGACTTACGTTTTGGTTCCGTCCTACATTTTGCACGAGCTTACGGCGGCCTTTAAAATAGGCATTTACTTGTACATTCCGTTCATTATCATAGACATGGTGGTCGCGAGCATTTTGATGAGCATGGGAATGATGATGCTGCCTCCTGTGCAGATTTCCATGCCGTTTAAGTTGATGCTCTTTGTTTTGGTTGATGGCTGGGGCCTTTTGACGCAGCAGCTTTTCTATTCGGTGTTGAGGTAGCGGCGCATGGATATTGGACAAATTACGAATTTAATGCGCGCGGGCATTATGCAGGTTTTGATTTTGATCGCGCCGGTTTTGGGCGCGGCCCTGCTTGTCGGCTTGATTGTCGCGATTTTTCAGGCGACGACTTCCATTCAAGAACAGACTTTGACTTTTTTGCCAAAGATGCTGACCATTTTGGCGGTCTTGGCGCTTTTGGGAGGCTGGATGTTCGCCGAGCTTAGGGATTACACGATAACGCTTTTTAGAAGCATATCGAGGATGTAGGAGAGAGTAGTTTTTGTTTGGCCAGGTTTTGTCGCAGGCGCCTGTATTCCTGCTTGTCGCAATAAGATGTTTCTCGCTGTTGATGACGCTTCCCTTGTTTAGCATGAGAAACATTCCCAGCGCGGCAAAGGTTGCCTTGGCGGGCTTTATGGCCTTTAACATTTTTGGCCAGGTTGAATATTCGTCTTACGCAAGTTTACTGGCGCCTGAACAAACTTTTACGGCTCAATTCATCATGCTGATGGTCGGCGAGGCTTTGATTGGCGTCATCACAGGCTTTTACATTACGATAATCTTTGCCGCCTTTAGCGCGGCCGGCCAGTTCTTTGCCTTTCAGATGGGCTTTTCCGCCAGCGAAGTTTACGACGCCCTTAGCCAAGTTGAAAATCCCCTTATGGGACAATACCTAAACTTGATCGCCATGCTGATATTCATGCAAACGCGCCTTTTCCAAAAACTCTTTTTGGGCGGCTTGATTTCAAGCTTTAAAAGTCTGAACGCGTTTTCAATCGTAAACGACATGCTCTCCGGCGCTATTTTGCCGCGCTTTTTTATGAAGGGCTTGTCGGAGCTTTTTGCCAACGCGCTTGTGATTTCGCTTCCGATTATGGGAACCTTGATGCTGATCACGATTTCGACAGGCATTCTTTCAAAGGCGGCGCCGCAGATGAACCTTTTGAGCGAAGGCTTTCCGGTAATGCTTTTGACGTCGTTCTTCATTTTGACCGCATTAATGCCAAGCATGATAGACGCGTTCAACAGATGCTTTGACGGCGGCTTTGCCCGCCTTGAGCAGTTGATTTTAGCTTTAGGGGGCAAAAGGATATGAGCTTTGAAGACATAGACTTGCAGTGGTTTGCCGCCGAAGACGAGGGAAGAACAGAGGAGCCCTCGGACCTAAAACTTGAGAAAGCCAGAAAAGAAGGCCGCGTCGCAAAGAGCCAAGAGGTCAACGGCGCCTTTGTGTTTTTCTTTGCCGTTTTGACTTTGATGCTTTTGGCAAAGTGGCTTTTAAGAAATTTTGAGGAAATCTTGGTTTTCTTCTTTACAAGAAGCGCGCAGGGAAACGCGGTCAGCGGAGCCAGCGCCGTCGTTTTTTTTAATTACTTTACAAAGATGGTCCTGCCTATTGCCTTTGTCGCCCTTGTGGCCGGCGTGGCGGGAAACATAATCCAAAACCGAGGCTGGATGTTCAGCCTTAAGCCGATAACTCCAAACTTCAAGAAAATTCTTCCGCATTTTGGAGAGTATTTTAAGAAAACGATTTTTTCAAGGCAGGGCGCCTTTAACATTGCAAAGTCTTTGGCAAAGGTCGCCTTTTTGGTGGGCGCCGCCTATGCGATTATAAAGTCCAACATGGGCGAGCTGCTTTTTATCATCCCCCAAAACGGAAACATTTTGGGAGCCTTTGGAAAAATCGCCTCGATTGCCTTTAAGCTTTTGTTCATGGCGGCGATTTTCTTTGTGGTCATTTCAATTCCCGACTATGTGATTCAGCGAAAGGAATTCATCGATTCCCTCAAAATGACAAAGCAGGAACAAAAAGAGGAATACAAGGAAATGGAAGGCGACCCCGAAGTCAAGGGCCGCATCAAGCAGGCGCAGCGGCAGCTGCTTGCGTCGAACGTTCCTCGCGCTGTGGCGGAAAGCGACGTCGTGATCACTAACCCGACGCACTATGCCGTGGCGCTAAAGTATGACTCCGCGGCCAGCGACGCGCCTGTCGTGAACGCCAAGGGCACGGACAACATGGCGCAAAGAATAAAGCAAATCGCTCGCGAGAACGACGTTCCGATAGTGGAAGACAGGCCCTTGGCCCGAGGCCTCTATGCAGACGTTGAGTTAGGTGATATAATACCTGACATGTACTATAAGGCTATTTCCATTGTGTATAGCCATTTGAAAAAATTTGACAAAAGCGCGTCTTGACAGGACGCTAATATAAAAAAAGCCTGGGTGGGGACTTATGGCGCAAGAGCAATTAAAACAGAATAACGCACTCTCATTTATTCAAAGGAACGCAGTCAGCGTAGGCGCGATTCTTGTCGTGCTCATGTTGATTGTTCCGGTGCATTCTGTTTTATTGGATGTTTTCATGGCGATGAACCTTTCGATTTCCGTCTTGCTCTTGCTTACGGTAATCTCAACGCCAAAGCCTTCTCGCCTTACGTCTTTTCCGCAAATAATTCTGCTTGTCACTCTTTTTGGCCTTGGCATAAACGTTTCGTCTACCAGATTGATTTTGACTAAGGGCGCCGCCTTTGACGGCCGCATGGTAAGGGCCTTTTCATCATTTGTTGTCGGAAGCGACAAGGGAAGCGACGGCCTTGTTGTCGGAATGGTAATCTTCATCATTTTAATCGTCATCCAGACAATCGTAATCACAAAAGGCGCCACGCGCGTAAGCGAAGTCGCCGCCCGCTTTGCCTTGGACTCGATGGCGCAAAAAAACTTTGCCGTCGACCAAGAGCTTAACTCCGGCGCGATTACGGAAGAAGAGGCGAGGGAAAAGAGAGCCGATATAAGGAACGAAAGCGACTTCTTTAGCGCGATGGACGGTTCCTCCAAATTTGTAAGCGGAAACGTAATGGCCGGCATATTCATCACGGTGGTCAACTTGGTCGCCGGCCTTATTACCGGAATGATTTTGCGCCGCGAGTCTTTTGGAAGCGCGATCGAAACTTATTCGCGGCTTACAATCGGCGACGGCCTTTTAAGCCAGATACCGTCCCTCTTGCTTTCGTTCTCAACCGGCATGTTGGTGACAGCCAGCAACTCCGAAGAGCAGCTCAGCGAAGAATTGAAGAAGCAGTTCACGCAATCGGGCGTAACCTACATCATAGCGGGCGCCGCCATAGCCGTTCTTGGCATTTTGCCGGGAATGCCTTGCTCCGTCTTGATTCCGCTTGGAGCGATCAGCGTCTTTGCCGGAATAAGGATGCAGCGCTCGCAGGCCGCGCAAGAGCTGGCCAAAAAGCAGGCCGAAGCCGCCGCCGCCGGAAAGACGCAAACAGGCCAAAATCCGGCGGACACTTCTCCTGTCGTTCCGCTCGACCCGCTTTTGCTGGAGTTGGGCTACGCTTTAATCGCGCTTGTTGACGACGAAAAGGGCGCCAAACTTTTGGAGCGCGTCACAAGAATTCGGCGCGAAATTGGACTGGATTTGGGCCTTGTGGTTCCAAACATTAGGATTGTGGATTACATATCTTTGGATCCAAGCGAATACACGTTTAAGATTCGCGGAATCGAAGCGGGCCGCGCGAAACTTAAGATGGGCTATTATATGGCCATCAATACCGGCGACGTAAAGGAAGAGGTAAAGGGCGAGGCCACTCGCGACCCGGCCTTTGGAATGCCCGCCGTTTGGATTCCTGAAGACAAGCGCGCCGAAGTTGAGCGGGCTGGATACGCGGTGGTTGACACGCTTACAGTAATCGCGACTCATTTGACCGAAATCATCAGAAATCACGCCGCCGAAATTCTTGGAAGAAAAGAGGTCAAGCAAATAATTGACAAGGTCGCCGAGACTGACAAGGTTGTTGTCGACGAGGTTTTGGAAACTTGCAAGTTCACATATGGACAAATAGAAAAAGTTTTGCAGAACCTCTTGCGCGAACAGGTTTCGATCCGCAACATCGTTTTGATTTTGGAAACATTGGCAAACTACGGCCCCGCGGCCGGACCTTGGATTTTGACCGAAAAGGTCCGCGAGGCTTTGGGAAAGCAAATATGCCTTCAGTACGCCGACGAAAACAAAAAGCTGCGGGTAATGAATTTGTCGCAGGACTACGCCGAGCTTTTGCTTAACCATCAAGTCATTCCAACCGACGGCTCCAAGCCATACGTGGCGCTTGATCCTGTTGACGGCCGCAAGTGGATTTCCGACGTTAGCGCGGCTTTTGCGGCTATGCAGGAACGCGGCCTTGCGCCGATTATTCTTTGTCCTGCCGAAGTGCGCCTTTTGGTCAAAGGCTCTACAGAACGAGAGCTGCCTGGAATCGTCGTTCTGTCAATTAATGAAGTAGTAGCGGCCGATACAAGCGTTGCCATTGAAACGCTCGGCGAAATAAGAGAAAGTGTTGAGGGGGTAGGGTGATGCTTCCAGATCAGAAAAAGCAGGAGCTCTTGTATCTTACAGCGGACACGATAGACGATTGCCGCGAACAGTTGGGAAAGCTTTACGGCACCGACTATGAAATTATGGATCGCAAGAACACGACGCAGAATTACGGCCCTTTTGGACTCTTTCAAAAGCCTGGCGTGAAAGTAACTTACGTGGTCAACCGCCGTTCCGACAAAAAATACGACGGATTGAGCGACGAAGAAACCCAGCGGCTGATTCGCGATGAAATTTTGGCCCGGGCTACGGGCGGAAAAACAAAGACTGAAATTCAAATCAGCGAAATCAACAACAAGGTCAACGAGATTGCCGCGGCGATGCAAAAGCTTCCGCGAGCGTCTGGCGAGGAACGGATTGAGTCCATAGACCGCATTGAAGAAATGCTTGACGACAACGAGTTTACAAGGGGTTTTATAAACGGAATCACATCGCGCCTAAAAAAAGAATTTTCGCTTGACGATTTGAATGACTTTCATAAAGTAGAGCGTCAGGTTGTGGATTGGATTGGCGAATCGATTGAAATCGCAAGTCCCAAAACCCACAGGCCTCCGCGCGTAATCGTAATCGTGGGCCCGACCGGCGTTGGAAAGACTACGACAATCGGAAAGCTTGCCGCTCAAAACGTTATAATAAGAAAAAAATCGCCGGACATGCCGCCTCTTGCAATAACGATGATAACGATCGACAAGACAAGAATCGGCGCGGAAAAGCAGCTTCAAACGTTTGGCGAGGTTTTGGACTTGCCGGTTCAAAAAGCGGAGAAGGCCGAAGACTTAAAGAGCATATTTGAATCTATAAGGAGCGACTACGACGTGATCTACATCGACACTTCCGGCTACAGCCCCAACGATTCGGAAAACATCGCCCGCCTTAAGAACACGCTCAGCGTTGACGGCTTGCATCCCGACGTCTACCTTGCCGTCGCCGCATCCACAAAGGCGCGCGACCTAAAGAACATAATGCAAAACTACGAGCCATTCGGCTATTCATCTGTGATTGTCACCAAGTGCGACGAAACGACGCGCTTGGGCAATATAATAAGCGTGTTGAACGAAAAGCGAAAGTCGATTTCTTACTGGACTGACGGACAAGTTATTTCGCGAAACATTCAGCGCGCCAGCGTCGTTGATTTTTTGATTCGTCTGGCAGGCTTTTCTGTGGACAGAATTCATATCGAAGAAAAATTTGGAGAAAAATAAAATGGAAGACCAGATTAGCGAACTTAGAGAAATTATGAGAGGCGGTTCCGACCAAACCAAGAGCCGCGACGTTCACAAAACCCGCGTCATCGCGATTACAAGCGGAAAAGGCGGCGTCGGAAAGTCCAACCTGGCCGTCAACATGGCCATCGCTTACGCGCAGCTAGGAAAGAAAGTCATCTTGATTGACGGCGATTTGGGAATGGCCAACGTAAACGTTTTGCTTAGCGTCGTTCCAAAATACAACTTGCTTCAAGTAATCAACAAGCAAAAGACAATGCAAGAAATCATTTTGGACTCTGAATACGGAATCAAGTTCATCGCCGGCGCCAACGGTTTTTCCAAAATCGCGAACCTCAGCAAGGACGAGCTTGACTACTTTGCGACGCAGTTTTCTTCGCTTTCAAACGCAGACATCATCATCATAGACACCGGAGCCGGAATCTCCAACAATGTTCTTTCGTTTGTCGCCGCCAGCGACGAGGTTTACGTTGTCACGACCCCTGAGCCGACAGCGATTACCGACGCGTACGGAATGATAAAAATCATCACGACCGAAATAGAAGACCGCGAAATCAACATTCAGCTTTTGGTCAACCGCGTGCATTCCGCCGAAGAGGGAAAGAGAATCGCGGACCGCATAATAAGCATCGTCGGCCAATTCCTAAACTATAAGGTCAATTATGTCGGCTTCGTCTACGAAGACCCTGCCGTCCAAAACTCTGTAATCAGGCAAAAGCCCTTTATCGTCGTGGCGCCCCAGTCAAAGCCGGCCATGTGCGTAAAGCACATCGTGGGCAGAATAGAAAAAACAGAGGCGCCTGACAACGAGGGAGTTTCAAATTTCCTAAGAAAATTTTTGGGCTTTAAAAAGTAAAATTTTGTAGCAATTTTTTAAAATGTGTGTTATAATATAGTGAATATTTGCAAGGGGAAAACGAATTGATAAAAATTAAGCCGATAGTTTTTAGCGCCTGCGCGGCGTTCGTTTTATCCTTTGTGATTGCCATCGCCTCAAAGTCGGGCTTTGCAGCCTCGCTTTTAAAGGCGGCGGTTTTTGGGCTTTTGTTTGGCGGAATCGCAGTGGGCGTCCAATTTGTCTACTCTAGGTTTTTGGCCGAAGGGAACGCTCCCGCCGAAGCCGCGGAAGAGCCTAAGGCCATGGGCTCAAGGGTTGACTTGGTGGTCAGCGAAGAAGATTTGCCGGATGACAAAGACGCCCCGGCTTTTTATGTTGAAGGAAAGCATGTCCTTTCAAACGAGGATGTCGGCTCTCCTTCAATGCAAGCCAAGCCAAGCCAGGCCAAGCCTGCCGCTTCCGCCGAGCCAGCCGCCGAGGCCTTTAGCGCGGCCGAGCAAAACAAGGCGCTTGAAGCGGCGGAAAAAGTCCGCGAGCAAAAAGCCGCGGAGAATATTGTCCAAAAGGCGGAAGATGTTCCTGTGGACGCTGGCGTTCCTCAGGCTCAAGAAGCTCAGCCGGCTTTTTCGCCTGTAAGTTTGGCTGCGGGCGCGGTTTCTGCAAATGCCGCGGCTTCTACAAGCGACGAGTTGGACGACTTGCCGGACATAGGAGACATTGGCGGCGTTTCAAGCGCTGAAGCGCAAGAAGACGGCGTCATTGAAGATAGTGAGTTTGCGGAAGAGGGCATGGCGCGTGTTAGCAGGCAGACCGAGCTTTCTG
>ODAI013538182.1_pt1 | contig 10559 bp, 8 predicted proteins | sample 1539321 | NCBI WGS metagenome assembly ODAI01 (sample SAMN02144231, study PRJEB22623) | gut metagenome | biome: sheep rumen | host: Ovis aries | place: New Zealand | reverse complement strand
TCAAGCCCGGGATCACCGGATTGTGGCAGATCAGCGGGCGAAGCGACATCACGGATTTTGGAGAAGTTGTTCGTCTTGACCGCGAATATATCCAGAACTGGAGCATCTGGCTTGACTTCAAGATCCTGTTTAAGACTGTTGGTGTCGTACTCACACACGAAGGAGCGGAGTGATATAAAGTAACAGCTATGGGACAGATTAAAGTAACAAAAGCGCCGATCGAAGGCCTGTATATCATTGAGCCGACCGTGCACGGAGATGAGCGCGGATATTTTGTGGAGACCTATAATGCGAGAGACATGCAGGAAGCCGGCCTTACTATGCAGTTTGTGCAGGACAACCAGAGCATGTCGCTCAAAGGCGTGCTCAGAGGCCTTCACTTCCAGATCCGTCATCCGCAGGGAAAGCTCGTTCGAGTGATCCGCGGAGAAGTATTTGACGTGGCGGTTGACCTTCGCAAAGGCAGCCCGACCTACGGACAGTGGTTCGGGGACATCCTCTCTGAAGAGAACGGCAAACAGATGTATATTTCCGAGGGATTTGCACATGGTTTTCTTGTCCTGAGCGATCAGGCTGAATTCTGCTACAAAGTGACCGATTTCTATCATCCCGGAGACGAGGGCGGAATTGCCTGGAACGACCCTGAGATCGGGATCACGTGGCCCGGGATCAGCGGAGAATATCCCGGCAGCGCGAACCCGGATGGTTACAGGCTCAGCGACGGTTCCCCGCTCATTCTCAGTCAGAAGGACAAAATGTGGAAGACGCTTTCCGAGACGGAAGAGGATCCGCAAAGGTAGGATGCATGATCAAAAGACTGATACATTTTCTTTTTGTTTTAATTGTTTTAGGACTCCTCGCGGGAATTCCCTGTCTGTGGATGGTGCGCCGTTCGTACAGTGATCCCGAGGTTCACTATTTTTACACCAGTGAAAATTCAGAAAAAAGTGAGAGCGGCAGCTCGGATTCTCTCCGCTTTGCGGTCATGACCGATCTCTACAGCTATGTATTTGAGGGAGGCAACGGGGTGATCTCCGACCTGGTCGGAAGCACTTTCCCGGACGCGATCCTGATCGGCGGAAACCTGATCGGCAAAGATACCACGGACATTACGCAGATCACGGACCTTATCAAAAAGCTGTCTTCGATCGCGCCGGTCTACTATTCATACGGTGAGCAGGAACTGGAATATGTCCGCAAACAGATCGGCGACAATGCCGGGGCGGAGGCCGCAGATCCTCTGCGCGAAGCGCTTGAGAAAGCCGGCGCCATTGTCCTGAATGAGGAGTTCAAGGATACGAAGCTTTACGGAGTCGATGTCCGGATCGGCGGAATGACCGAGAACGCCTACAACATGACCGGTCCTCAGGGAGAGGTCAAGAAGGACTGTGAAAAGACCTACAGTTTCCTGAATGAGTATCAGAATACTGAGAGCCTGAAGATCATGATGTCGATCAGGCCGGAGAGCTTCCTGTCCGGTGATGCCTGCGAGAAGTGGAATATTGATTATGTCGTGAGCGGAAACGAGCTCGGAGGCCTTGTAGTTCTCCCGCATTACGGACCGGTCTTTAGTCAGTCGCAGGGAAGGTTCCCCGAGTATATTCACGGATTGTATGAGAAGGGGAATATCCGGATGCTGATCACAAGCGGACTGAGTGCGCCTAAGAGCCGCATTCCGAGATTTAATAATCCGCCGGAGATCGCGGTACTTGATATTGACGGTCTTCAGAGGTCAGCACAGTAAAAAAAGCGCGCGGCCAAGGGAGTTAGACCTTGGCCGCGCTGATTTTTATGGAGAACGAATGCAGATGCATTCTGTTCGGCGAATTTGTTTCTTATATAAAACTAACACCGTATTCTTAACAAAAGTTTAAATATCAAAAAAAATCGGAGGTTCCCGAATGATCAAGGACTATGAAAATGCGAAAAGAGAGGGGGACCGTGCCTACAGAAGATCTATTCTTTCCGGTAATTACCCTTATCTCCCCGCGCTGAACGCAATGGTGCAGGATATTGAAAAATATCCGGAGAGAAACCTCGGCGTCAGGGAGATCCCGCTCGATATGATCGCAGGGACGAAAACGATGGGGAGGCAGAACTCGTTTGCGGGCAACTTCATGCCGCTCATGGAGACGGATACAGAATTCGCTGCCAAATGGTCGGTGCTCTACGATTCCGCCTGTGAAGAAGGGATCAAGGAGCCGATCAAGGCTTACGAGTTCATGAATAAGTTCTATGTGGAGGAAGGAAATAAGCGGGTATCCGTCTCTAAGTATATAGGGTATGTTTCGATCCCCGGAAATGTGATCCGCATCCTTCCGCCCAAATCGGATGACCCCTCTGTCAGGGTTTATTACGAGTATATTGATTTTTATAATGTGACCGGACTGTTCCAGATCACCTTTACAAGGGAAAAGAGTTACGCAAAGCTCGCGGAGTATTTTGGACAGGACCTTGAAAACAAATGGCCGGAAGAGGCAGTGGAGACGCTCAGAGCAGCTTTCATCGTATTTACAAAGTGCTACAAGGCTAAGGGCGGAGATAAGCTGCCGATCACAACCGGAGATGCGTTTCTTCTGTATCTTGATGTTTTTGGCTGTGAGAGCCTGCTCCAGGATTCCGAGAATGCGGTTACGAACAAAGTACAGAAACTCTGGAAGGAGTTTGTCCCCGGAACGAAGAAGGAGAGCATCGAGCTTGTTACGGACCCCGAAGAAGTTAAGGGAAAAAAGCATCTGCTGCATCTCATTAACTTAAACAGTCCCAATTCGGGCAAACAACTGCGCGCCGCCTTCTTATTTGAGAAAAATGAAGAGGACTCGAGCTGGATCTACGGACATGAGCTCGGAGCAAATGAACTGCTCGAGAAATTCGACGGATTTGTCGACGCGATCAAGTTTGAGAACTGCAGCGACGAGAAAACCCTCGCACAGGCTTTTGAGGCCTGCGACACGGACCAGGAGGACATTGTATTTGCCACATCGCCTACGATGATGAAAGCCTGCCTCAAGGCGGCGATCGAATATCCGAAGATGCGGATCATGAACTGCTCGGTAAACCTTTCCAGCAACGCGGTTCCGACCTATTATCCCAGAATGTATGAGGCGCACTTCCTGATGGGATGCCTTGCTGCCTCTCTTGCGGAAAACCACAGGATCGGTTTTCGCGCGGATTACCCTATCTACGGGGAGATCGCCAACATCAATGCATTTGCGCTCGGCGCCGCATGGTTTGACCCCTATGCGAGGATCAAACTCGTGTGGGCCTCCAAAAAGGGAACGGACTGGGAGAAGGAACTGATCGCAAGCGGATGCAGGATCATTTCCGGCATTGACCTGATCAAACCCAGAGATCCCGGAAGAAAATTCGGACTTTACAGGATCCATGAAGAAGGGACCCTCAGAAAAGACGGAACGAGGAGGCAGGAACAGGAAGTGGAGAACCTCGCCGCACCTGTTTATCGCTGGGGAATCTATTACGAGCAGCTCATCCGGAAACTGATCGACGGCTCTCTCGACGCGAGAAAAGCGCAGGCGGACGGAAAAGCGGTGAATTACTGGTGGGGAATGTCCGCCGGCGTTGTCGACGTCATTCTCTCCGAGAATCTGCCCTATGCCTCCAAAAAGGCTGTCCTCACACTGAGGCGCCTGATCATGAGCGGATCTGCAAATCCCTTTGAAGGGGAGATCCACACACAGTCAGGGATCTTAAAGGGTCCGGAGTCAGCGCCGCTGACAGACAAGGAGATCATCACGATGGACTGGCTGTGCGACAATGTGGACGGAGAGATCCCTGACACATGGGAACTCGAGGACGACATCAAAAAGACAGTGAAAGTTTCAGGAGTCAAGGAAAAAGCGTAAGGAGACAGATTATGAAAATTCTCGTAGTCGCGGATGAGGAGTCCAAATCGCTCTGGGACTATTTTTCCCCGGATAAACTCAAGGATATCGATCTGATCATATCCTGCGGAGATCTGAACGCCAACTATCTGCAGTTTCTTGTGACTTTCGGGAATTGTCCGCTCCTGTACGTGAGAGGAAACCATGACACCAGATACGATAATAATCCACCGGACGGGTGCATTTGTATAGAAAATATGATATACAATTACAGAGGGCTCAGAATTGCCGGTCTTGGCGGATCAATGCGCTACAAAAACAGCATCGACATGTATACGGAAAAGGAAATGAGGAAAAGAGTGCGCCGCCTGAGCCTGAAGATCCGTTTTACCAAAGGGATCGATCTTCTCGTCGCCCATGCTCCTGTGAGGGGGTACGGGGATATTGACGATCTTCCTCACAGGGGATTTGAGTGTTTTAACGAACTCCTCATGAGATTCAAGCCTCTTTATCTGCTGCACGGACATGTTCACAAGTCCTATAGCAGCACATTTCAGCGGATCAGGAATCATCCGTCCGGAACGCTGATCGTCAACGCGTATGAATCTTATGTGCTTGAGATCCCTCAAATTGCTTACCCTGCTTACGGTGAGACCGGATCGAGGCTGTATGACCTTAAGTGCAGATTTGAGGCCAGATTCAGACGGCTGGAGCGTAATCCGTTTTAAAAAGCTGTTTATTCGGGAGGTTTATATGAAAAAGTTGAATTGGACAAAAAACAGGAAAATCAGACTGATGACGAGAACTGCAGCAGCTCTTCTGGTCTTTCTTCTGGCGGCCGGCCTGACCGGATGCGGCGGATCGAAGAAAGAAGAACAGCAGACTGTCACAGAGCAGCCGGCGGCAGAAGAGGCTGCGGCTACTGAGGAGAAGGAGCCCGTCGCTGAGGCGCCGGGAGACCAGACTGAGGCGGAAGAACTGAAGGCGGAAGAAACAAAGCCTGAAGAGGTAAAACCCGAGGAAGTGACGACGGAAGAAGTTAAGACAGAGGAGCCTGCCCAGCAGGCGCCGGAGAAACCGCAGTCCGCTGAGGAAGCGAAGCCGGAGGCGGAATCGATCCAGAAACCTGTTCCGACGGAAGAGCCCAAGAAAGAAGAGAAGGAAGAAGAGAAGAAAAAGAAGGCTTCTGCACCGGGACTTGATCTTCTTGACGGCGTCATGACTTTTGACGGGATGGAAGTGGAATTCCCGATCGAGCTCAGCGGTATGAAGCTCGGAAACTGGAAGATCGAATACCAGAACGTGGACGATCCGGACAGCAAGGTGCTCGCGCCCGGTGAGATTGTGACAGGCGTCATGACAAACAGCGCATATACTGAAGATGATGTCACCGCGATCGCGGAGTTCGGCAATTATTCCAATGAAGAGGTCTCCCTGACAGATCTTCCGATGACCGGAATCTATCTCACCAAGGGAAAAGGGAAAGACGGCAATGAGCCCAAACTCCCCGAGGTGGTCATGCCCGGCGGCCTTACATGGGGAAGCACGGAAGCAGAGGTTCGCGAACTCTTCGGAGAAGCAAGCCTTTCGGGCACTTTCTTCGACAAGGATTTCGACTTCATGTACGAGAACGGAGATTACATGGTCGAATTCGGCGGAATGAATGACACAGGACTTGAATATATCGTCTATTGTGTGGAATAATGAAAACAGGATTCTGACAGGGAAGTAGATTCCGACCTGGAAGAGCGCTGGTTTATGACAGATCGCCGGATTTTGCGGTATTTTGTGCCAGTCTGTGACTGCCCGGATCCCGCATCATACAGCGGCAGAGAATGCAGATCAAACAGGCTCTTTCACGATGCGTGAAAGGGCCTTTTCATTTGGAGATATAAACGATGATCAGAATTGCTATTTACGGAAAGGGAGGGATCGGCAAGTCCACGATGACGTCCAATCTGGCAGCCGCATTTGCATATCTTGGAAAGCGCGTGATCCAGATCGGATGCGATCCCAAGGCGGATTCGACGATCAACCTTCTGGGCGGACAGCCTCTGCAGCCCGTCATGGACTATCTGCGGGAAAATGACGAGGACCCGGAGTCCATTGACCAGATCGCCAAAGAGGGGTACGGAGGAGTGCTCTGTATTGAGACAGGAGGCCCTACGCCCGGCCTTGGCTGCGCCGGAAGAGGCATCATCGCGACTTTCAGCCTGCTTGAGGACCTGCGTCTCTTCGAGACATATAAGCCCGACGTCGTGCTCTACGATGTACTGGGCGACGTCGTCTGTGGAGGATTTGCTGCACCGATCCGTGAGGGATATGCCAAAAAAGTGCTGATCGTCACTTCCGGAGAGAAGATGGCGCTCTACGCGGCCAACAATATCTGCTCCGCAGTGCGCAATTTCGAGGACAGGAGTTACGCCAAGGTGGAGGGCATCATCTTAAACAGCAGAAATGTGGAGGATGAGAGCCGTAAAGTAGAGGAATTTGCGAATGAGAAGGGTCTTCCGATCATCGCGAGGATTCCGCGAAGCAGCGATATTATCCGGTTTGAGGACCAGGGTAAGACAGTGATCGAGGGAGATCCGGAACTGGAGGTCAGTAAGTGTTTCCTTGCCCTCGCGAAGAAACTCATGGATGAGGAGGAAGACGAGAGCGGATGGAGGATGAGATGAGCGGAGCAGTGAGCTTTTCCGTGCAGGAGCTCTATGAAAGGGGAAAAAACGATATACCGAAGGAGATGGTGTCGAATACACATCTGATCTACAGCTCTCCCGCAACGCTGGCCTTCAACTCTCCCGGCGCGGAGGGATTCGGCGTAAAGAGAGCGGGTCTGTCAGTCCCCGGATCGGTCATGCTGATCGTCTCTCCGGGATGCTGCGGAAGAAACACTTCTTCGATCAGCACGATGAAAGGGTACGAGAACCGCTTTTTCTATCTGACGATGGATGAGACCGACCTGGTGACCGGAAGGCATTTGCGCCGGATCCCCAAGGCGGTCCGAGCGCTCGCTAATAGCCTCGAGATCAAGCCGTCCGTGATCATGATCTGCATTACCTGTGTGGATGCGCTTCTGGGCACGGATATGGAGAGGGTGTGCAGAAAGGCGGAGGAGCTTGTCTGTCAGGACGGCGCTGACATCCGCGTAAAACCCTGCTATATGTATGCGCTCACAAGAGAAGGCCGGAAACCTCCGATGGTGCACGTTAGGCAGTCCATCTATTCCCTCCTGGAGCCGAGGAAAAAGAGGCCCGACAGCGTGAACCTCATGGGCTATTTTGCCCCCCTGGACGAAGAGAGCGAACTGCGCGAAATGCTGCGCGCGATCGGCGTTCGAAAGATCTCGGAGGTCTCCTCATGCAGAAGCTTTGAGGAGTTCATGGGTATGGCCGACGCCAATTTCAATCTGGTCCTGAATCCGGAGGCGAGGCCTGCGGCGCAGGATCTTCAGGAAAGGCTCGGGATCCCTTCCGTGGAGCTCTCCCGCTTCTATGAGATCGACAGGATCGCCGCACAGTATGACGCATTCGGGGCAGCGCTCGGGGTCAAATTCCCTTATGAGAGTTATAAAGAGCGCGCGAAGGCATCCATGAAAAGATTCAGGGAGGCGTTCCCTGAGGCGGTGTTCAGTGTCGGCGAGGCGATCAACGCAGATCCGTTTGAGCTCGCGCTGGCACTCGTCAGATACGGGTTTAAGGTGAAAGAGATCTTCGGAACTCTGACGACGGATTCCTACAAGTATATCAGGCATCTGGCGGCGCTCAGTCCCATGACCCGGGTTTACTCCAACCTTTCTCCTTCCATGCTCCTGTACAAAGAGCAGGACGATCATGCAGAGGAAGGCGCAGGGAGACCGCTCACGATCGCGCTTGGCCGCGATGCGGGCTGGTATCACCCCGAAGACCCTTGTCTTCTCTGGGGACAGGATCTGCAGCCATTTGGTTTTGCCGGAGTCGCTCAGTTTTTTGACGCTCTCTTTGAGACGGCCTCAGGCGGGAAAAAGGATCTTTACAGTTCATCGGTTCGCCTGGGGAAAGAAGATGACAAGGGCGAAAACAGTGCGGATCCGGGACGGACAAATTACGGGATCCGCAGGATAGCTGCACAGGAAACAGAAAGCGTTCCGGAGGAGCTTCTGCCGCCTAAGGGATACAGATCTGTTCTCACACCGTTTGCACCGGACCAGTCCGGCGCAGTATCGGTATTCTATGAGCTCGGCGGGATCACGGTCATCTGTGATGCCGGCGGCTGTACAGGCAACATCTGCGGATTTGACGAGCCAAGATGGTTCAGGGAGAGGAGCGCAGTCTTCAGCGCCGGGCTAAGGGACATGGATGCGATCCTGGGCCGGGATGACCGCCTTGTGGAGAAGCTCTCGGATGCGGCGCGCTTTCTGACTGATGAGGGAGCCGCCCCGGCGTTTTCGGCGATCGTCGGAACGCCTGTCCCCGCAGTGATCGGGACTGACTTCAGGGCGCTGGAGCGCATGGCAAGGAAGAGATCCGGCCTGCCCTGCATAGGGATCGACTGCGACGGCATGGAGTACTACGACAGAGGCGCATCGAAAGCATTTGCCGCGCTCTTTCATAAATTCGGACGAATGACACCCGGGAGCGCTGACGATCAGGTAATAGAGCGCGACCGGATCGGCATTCTGGGCGCCCAGTACATGGACCTGAACGGAATTGCTGATTTTGACGGGTTCAGGCAGGAAGCGGAGAGAATATACGGAAAGAAAGCGGTGATCTTTGGAAGCCGCACCGACGGGATCAGGGCCTTTGAGGAGGTATTCCGCGTACATGAGAACCTGGTCGTATCTGTCTCCGGCCTTGAAGCCGCCAAAACACTGAGAGAGAAGTACGGAATTCCATATAGCTGCGACAACCCGCTGGCTAAAAAGAGGATCCTGGAGAGTGTGCCGGAAGAAGCCGCTGCCGGGAAAAAGATCCTGGTGATCCACGAGCAGGTCACTGCGGATTCCTGCCGAAGGGCGCTCCGCGAACTCGGCGCGTCCAAGGTCGACACAGCTTCCTGGTTCATGATGAACAAAGAACTACTGGAAGACGGAGATGTATCGCTCCGGGAAGAGTCGGATCTGCCGGCGCTCATTGACAGTCGCGCCTATGACATGATCATCGCGGACCCGGTCATGCTTCCACTCATTCGCGGCCATTTCGACGGAGTATTTGTGGAACTGCCTCACTTTGCTGTCTCGGGAAAATCCTGAGCAGGGATCATTAACCGTTTAGTTTCCGGAACAACCCATAGGATCAAGGAAGATCATGACTGATAGATCAAAAGAAACAATAAGGATCAAAGTATACGGGATCGTACAGGGCGTGGGATTTCGGCCGACAGTGTCAAGACATGCCATTACGGCGGGGATCACGGGCTCAGTCTGCAATAAAGGGCCCTATGTCGAGATCTTTGCGCAGGGACAGCCGGAACAGGTGGAGGCGTTTCTTCAGCTCCTTGAGAAGAGTCCGCCCAGACGGGCCGCTATTCTGAAGATGGATGTTAAGCCCGTCGATGACAGCGAGCGCGTCTACAGCTCTTTCGAGATCATTGAGAGCGCAAAGACAAAGGGAGAGATCTTTATCTCCCCGGACATTGCAATTTGTGAGGAATGCAAAAAAGAGCTCTATGACCCTGAGGACAGAAGGTATCTTCATCCCTTTATCAACTGCACGTGCTGCGGGCCAAGGCTTACGATCCTGGACGGACTTCCCTATGACAGGGAGCGGACCAGCATGAAGATGTTCCCGATGTGCAGGCAGTGCGCCGAGGAGTATCATTCTCCCTCGAGCAGAAGATATGACGCCCAGCCGGTCTGCTGCAACGAATGCGGTCCGGAGGTCTATTTGGCCGGTGAGGAGCATATCAGGGGGAGAGAGGCGATCACAAGGACAAGAAAGATAATCGCAGAGGGCGGAATTGCGGCGATCAAGGGGATCGGCGGATTTCACCTGTGCTGCGATGCGACGAACGAGGAAGCGGTCTCAAAACTCAGGGCGAGAAAGAACAGGCCGGTAAAGCCTTTCGCGGTCATGATGAGAGATGAGCGCACTGCGCAGCGGGAATGCGAGGTCAGTGAGCGTCAGATGGAGATCCTGACAGGGCACCAGAAACCGATCCTGCTCCTTGCCAAAAGAGAAGAAAGTCATCTGTGCCCGTCCATAGCGCCGGGAAATCCCACAGTAGGCGTCATGCTTCCCTATGCGCCTGTCCAGCTTCTGCTGTTCGACTATACCGATGGGATAAAGATGCCGGAAAGCCTTGTGATGACGAGCGGAAATGTCTCCGGCGCGCCGATCTGCAGGGATGACCGCGAGGCACTGCTAGAGCTCGGGAACCTGTGTGACTGTATTTTGTCCCACGACAGGAAGATACGGATCCGCGCGGATGACTCCGTCATGGATTTCTATGATGACGAGCCCTATATGATCCGAAGGTCAAGAGGATATGCGCCTCTCCCCTATATGCTTTCCGCCTGGGAAAACTCTGAGGAAAAACCGGGGACCGGAGTCCTCGCGATCGGAGGAGAACTCAAGAATACATTTTGTATCAGTACGGGCAGCCTTTTCTATCCCTCCTCCTATATCGGAGACCTTGCGGATTTAAGAAGTGTCAAGGAGATGCAGAGGACATCTGGAAGGTAGGAAAGATTCATTGCGGTGAGGCCGGTGGTGATCGCAGGCGACCTTCAGACGCGCT
>ODAI011364336.1_pt1 | contig 10559 bp, 11 predicted proteins | sample 1539321 | NCBI WGS metagenome assembly ODAI01 (sample SAMN02144231, study PRJEB22623) | gut metagenome | biome: sheep rumen | host: Ovis aries | place: New Zealand | reverse complement strand
TCTCAAGGTTCTTGAGGCCGAAAGAACCGAATGCGAGCTGGTTTCCACGACCGGAATTGCCCTTCATGCGGTTTTTCTGTTCCCTTCTGAATTTTGTTCTTTTAGGCTGTAACATTGCTTTAATGTTTAATTAATTTCCTTATTTGTCCCTAACTCATTGAAACTCAGCTGGTTGGGTGCGTTTTGCTCCAATTTGGGGACTGCAAAGTTACGAAAATTTTCCGATTCACCAAATATTTTTGCGTTATTTTTCAACATTTTCGACCGCGGATTTGAATAGCTAACTGCCCGAAAAATAGGCGACTTATGAAAGTTGTTGAAAAAAACTTTCCGCCATTTTCGACAGGGGCGATCGACCCTTTTTGATTTGGCAGAAAATTTGCAAAAACTTACCTTTGTATTCCGTGAATCGAATCCTTCATATCGGCCTGATTCTGATGCTGACGCTCTCTCCCCTGACGGCATCGGCCCAGAATCATATCCGCCGGGCGATGGACAGGGCCCGGGAAAAACAGAACGAGATGGCCCGCCGGCAGGTGCAAGCCGAAGACGGAGCGCAGCAGGAGGGCAAAAGCTATCTTCGGATGCACGTGGAAAACGGAGATACCACTTATCTGGACAACCTCCCCCCTACGTTCATCTTCAGCCGGGGCATCCGGCAGAATACCAAGAACTGGAGAAACTACTACAAACTGGTCTGGCGTTTCGCGCGCGTGTACCCTTACGCGGTCGCATCCGGTAAACTGGTACGGCAGGTAGACAGCACGCTCTCGGTGGAAAAATACCGCGGGCTGCGGAAAGAAAGATACATAGACGCCATCCAGAAACAGCTGTTCAAGGATTTTGAGGGCTCGTTCCGGGAAATGAGCATCAGCCAGGGGGCGCTGCTGCTGAAACTCATCAGCCGGGAAACCGGCATCACGGCATACGCCATCATCAAAGACTACAAGGGAGGCATCACCGCCGCTTTCTGGCAGGGGGTGGCCCGGCTCTTCGACAACAGCCTCAAATCGGAATACGACCCGGACGGGGCCGATAAAGACCTGGAAGAGCTGGTACGCATCTATCAGGCCGGGGAATTCCCCGCCCTGTACTGGTCTGTTTTCTGGGAAGACCCTCCGAAAGTGGTAATTCCGGAAAAGTACCTGAAATAATTTACTCCGTCACAAAGGACATAGAGCCGTCTTCGGCATTGAAAACCAGCCAGTTGGGCTTTTTCCAATCCGAAAGCACCAGCAGGCGGGCATCTCCCACCGGCACATCCCACGGCGTGTGATAATGCCCGAAGACAAAGAAATCCACGGGACGGCCGCAGGCCTTGCACCACTTCCACAGAGGCTCGGATTCACCGTTGTACTGGTAACGGGGCACCGGCTTGGCGGTACGGGACTGGCGGCTCCACCTCTTTCCCCACCCCATTCCGATGCGAGGATGCAGCATAGAGAAAAAGATGCGGAACAGTTTGTTGTGAAACATCCACTGGATGCATCTGTACTTGGGTTTTACCGGGCCCAGGAGATCTCCGTGACCCATACAGAAACGCTTTCCGGCTATCTCCGTATAAAAGGGCTGCTCCTTGGGGCAGATCATCCCCAGTTCTTCAAAATAGCCGTAGCTCCACTGGTCGTGGTTTCCTTCCACGAAATAGACCTTGACACCGGCATCCATCAAATCCAGCAGGGCGGCAAACACCTGGGCGAAGCCCTTGGGCACCACATCCCGGTATTCGTACCAGAAGTCCCAGATATCTCCCAGCATATACAGCGCTTCGGTTTCCTCCACGGGAATGCTGCGGAGAAAGCTCACAAAACGCCTTTCCCGCTCCGGGGCCTCCGGCAGACGGAGTCCCAGGTGCACATCCGAGACAAAATAGCTTAGTTTTCTCATGCAAAAATGAAGATGAGGGCCGCCACCAGAAGGCAGTAGAGGGCGAACCAGGTGAGCTTGGCCTTCTTGACCACGGCGATCATCACCTTACAGGCAAAAAGGCCGCTGAGGAACGCCGCCACAAAACCCAGGCAAAGGGAAAGCGGAGCCACGCCCGTCCCGAAGGATTCTGTTCCGGCCACCGCCTTGAGAAGATCCAGGGACTGTTCTCCGATGATGGGGATAAGCACCATCAGGAAGGAAAACTGGGCCATATTCTCCCGCTTCACACCCGTAAGCAGACCGGTAGCGATGGTGCTGCCGCTACGGGAAACGCCCGGAGCCACGGCAAAAGCCTGGGCAATACCCACCACAAAGGCCTGCCAGTAGGAAACGCCGTTCCGCTGATCCTTGGCCACGGGCACCTTGAAGCGCTTCCCGGCATTGTCCGAGAAAAAGAGAAGGCCGGCGGTAATGCAAAGGCCGATGCCCACCTGGGACAGGCCTCCGGTGAACAGGGCCTCCACCTGATCCTTGAACAGGAAGCCCACCAGGGCCACCGGGATACAGGAGACCAGGATCTTGCAGATGTAGTCCGTCTCGTCGTTATACTTGAACTTGAAAAAGCCCTTCAGGAGCTTGACAATGGCGCCCCAGAACACCACCAGCGTGGCCAGCACCGTTGCAAAGTGCACCGTGACCGTAAAATCCAGGAAGCCTTCGGCATCCACGCCCAGCAGTTCCTTGAAAATCATCAGATGTCCCGAGCTGGACACGGGAAGAAATTCTGTAAGCCCCTGTACGAGGCCCAGCAGCACAGCCTGCCACCACTCCATAACTATTTCTCTTTAAAATTACCCATAATGGCCACCACCTCCAGCACAATCCCCGCCACAATCACGATAGGGGCAGCCACCAGGCGGCGGAAATCAAACATAGCGTAGTTGAAGACCTGAGGGTCTTTGGAACCTCCTCCGGAAAGGAGCAGGAAACCGGCCGCCAAAACCGCCAGGCCTGCTATCATGAAGCGAAGGCTCTTGGCCGTGAGGGCCATCTTGCCGGAGTTGTCCGGCTTGGTTGTGGGTTGTTTTGCCATAAACTAATATGCGTAAAGCTGGTCCCGGTTGTACCCAACCAGGCGGTTCACCACCACAAAGGTACTGAGGGTGGCCACTCCCAGGCCCACCAGCAGCATAACGCCCATGGTGAGAAGGAGGCTGTCCAGCGTGAAAATCTTGAACATCTGGGCGAACTCGTCCCTTAAGACGAACAAGCCGCCCACCAGAAGCAGGATGGCGATAAGCGCGGCAAAAATGCCCTGCAGGGCCGCCCGGCCCACGAACGGAGCACGGATGTATGCGCGCGTAGCACCTACCAGATGCATCGTATAAATGCTGAAGCGCCGGTTGAAAAGATCCAGCCGGACGGTGTTGCCGATCAGGACGAAAGAAATGAAAAGAAGCACCGCCACCATCAAGGTGAGGGTCAGGGAAATGCGCTGAAGATTCTGGTTGAGGGCATCCACCAGCGAGGTCTGGTATACCACTTCCTCCACCAGAGGGGACTTGGCCAGCTGGGCCTTCACCACCTCCAGACTGTCTGAAGACACATATTCCGCCTGCAGGTTTACGTCAATGGAAATAGGAATGGGGGCCGATTCAAACACGCTGAGGAAGTCCTTTCCCAACAGGCGGGCCATTTCCTCGGCTCCCTGTTCGCGGGAGATGTAGTGCGTGGCACGGACGCCGGGGATGGAGGCCACCCTGGATTCGTACGCAAGGGCTTCTTCCTCCGTAACCTGCTCTTTCAGAAGCACATTGATCTGAAGATTCTCCTTGAAATACCGTCCCACTTCCCGGGCGTTGACTACCAGCAACGTACCCACCCCCACCAGGAGCAGGACCAGGGACAAGCTCACGACCGTAGAAATCCAGGCACTGACGAGCCTGCGACGCATGGTTGAATTTTTCATTTCGCTCCAAAGTTACGGAAACTGCCCAAAATCTCAAAAATTTTTAGTAACTTTGTGAGTTAATTGTAAGTAACTATTATGGGAGATTCAGCCAAGAAGATTCTGTTCGTCAACTCCGAAATGTATCCCTATCTTCCGGAAAGCCGGATTGCCAAGGTATGCCGTGAGCTCCCTCAGGGCATTCAGGAACGCAAGAAGGAGATTCGTGCCTTTATGCCCCGCTACGGCTGCATCAACGAGCGAAAGAACCAGCTTCACGAGGTCATCCGCCTGTCCGGAATGAACATCATCATCTCGGACGTGGACCGTCCCCTGGTCATCAAGGTCGCATCCATATCGGCCGCCCGCATCCAGGTATACTTCATCGACAATGAGGACTATTTCCGCCGCAAACAGGTGGACCGCGACGAAAAGGGCCAGTTCTTCGCAGACAACGGAGAGCGTGCCATTTTCTTTGCCCGCGGCGTCCTGGAAACCGTGAAAAAACTTCGCTGGGCACCGGACATCATCCACTGCAGCGGCTGGATTTCGCATGTCCTGCCCCTGTACTTGAAGAAGGCCTACAAGGACGACCCTATCTTCTCCAATTCCAAGGTGGTGCTGTCCCTGTTCAACGACATCTCCACGGAGAAACTCTCCCCCGGCTTCGCCCAGACCATCCTGTACGGCGCCATCGGCCCGCAGGATGCGCCCCTGACGGAAAATGCGGACGGCATGGAACTTGCAAAATTAGCGGCACAGTATGCCGACGGCATCATCCTGGGAGCCCCGGATGTGGATCCGGCCCTGGTCAAGCACGTGAACACCCTGGGCGTTCCCGTCCTTCCCTGTGAAGAGGCCAGCCTCGCCGACGGCAGCTATATGGATACATACAACGCTTTTTACGACAACCTCTTAGCATGAAGAAAGTTTTCCTGGCCCTGTGTCTGGCCGCCGCCCTGGTAATGCCCGGGTGCCTCAAAGTAGACAACAGCCTCGGGAAAGGACTGGTGGACAAAAGCCTCCTGTTCAACACCTATACCGCAGAATTCCCGCTGGAAGACATCCAGCTCAAAGCCTCCGAGGCCCTGTCCGGGTACTCGGACACGCGCATAACCATCGGCGCCATCCGGGACGAAGTCTTCGGCCTCACCACCCGTGAAGCGGCCTTCACCCTTATTCCGGAGAATGACACCATAGACCTGGGCACCAACCCCAAGGTGGTCAGCTTCACCCTCAATTTCTCCCAGGACACCATCTCCTGTGCCGACGATTCCCAGGCCCGCATCTTCCAGAACATCTACGTGACGGAACTCACCAAGGCCCTGCCCTCCTCCGAGGAAGATACCCGCAACACGCAGGATATACCGCACGGAGCCACGCTCCTCACCAAAGGCCTCATCCCCTACAACGGAGAGGGCAGCCTCACTTTCAATTTCACCAAGGAATTCGCCGAGAAGTACCTGGAAATGATGAAGAAAGTGGGCCCCGTATTCCGCACGGACGACGATGAAGACAAGGCGGAAGAGATTTACAAGAAGATCATTGCCGAGATTCCCGGCATCCACCTGAGGACAGATGCCCCGGAAGGCATCGGCGGCCGCATCAATATGTTCAATTTCTCCTACCTGACGGTCTCCAACAACTACTACGTGCGCAACACCAATGTGGGCAAGCTCACCATCAACAGCACCTGGGGAAATGTCCAGAAGGATTCCACCTTTACGATTGTCCCGGGAGAAACGGAACTGTACGACGAAATGGAGTATCTGCTGAGCAACACCAAGTTCTACCAGTACTGCTTCAACCGCACCACCCAGTCCACCGTTCCCGGTCCTGCCTACGAGAGCATCCCGGTAGAAGGCGGTGGCGGGCTCAAGCCCGTCATCCTGGCCCGGGAGCTGCAGGACAAGACCCGTCGGGCCATCCTGGATGCAGGAGGAGACCCGGACAAGGCCGTGATCGTGAAGGCAACCATCGTGCTGCCTTTCGAGATGCCGGAGAGTTACGAAACCCTCAAATACTTCCCTTCCGTCCTGAGTCCCACTATCCAAACGACGATTGAAGACGATGAAGGGGTGGAGCGTCCCACTTTCGCCGGTCTCACCGATGCTTCCGTGAGCACGGAAGACCAGGGTAACATAGACCGCTCCAACCTGATATACAAACCGGACATCACGTACCATCTCCAGGAACTGCTCACCAGAACGGACTTGGATACGGAAACGGATGCCGACATCTGGCTCCTGACCATCCACACGCAGAAAGTGGCCAATGCCAACGGCTCCCTGGCAGACAATGCGTACTACCAGAACCTGATGTATGCCAGCTATTACAACGCCCTGTACGGTGGCGGATATGGTGGATATGGCGGATATGGCTACGGCAACGGCTACAGCAACTACTATAATTATATGATGCTGTCCCAGATGATGGCCGCATCCCAGCAGCAAACCTACAGTTACACCACGGAACTGGACAAAGACCGCTACTACTGCGCCATTCTCAACGGAGAGGACGAGGAGCGCGCTCCTCTGTTCCGTGTCACCTTTGCCATTCCCCAGGACTAGGACATCCTGGATCAGAGACAAAAAAATTCCCGGGCCAGGAGGTCCGGGAATTTTATTTTAAGAAAGGGAGAATTACTCACCAATCTTTTCGGCTACCTTGGCGATGGCGTCTCCCACCGTAGCGATGCCGCTGGTTTCCTCATCAGGAATCTTGATACCGAAAACGCGCTCGAATTCCATGAGCAGTTCTACGGTGTCCAGAGAATCGGCACCGAGGTCGTTGGTGAAGCTTGCGCTTTCAGTAACAGCGGACTCCTCGACACCAAGCTTGTCAACGATGATATCTTTGACCTGCTTTACGATTTCTTCCTTAGTCATAATGTTCGGTTTTAAGTTTATTGTTAACGTTTTACTTTTCTATCAATGCAAATAGCGTACAAATGTAGTAAAAAATTCTTAATTACGAAAATTCACTCCAGAAATACGCCTTTCACAGCTCAAAGGAAATATGTACCTTTGTAGAGCAGTTTCCTATGACGGTAAAAGAGAAAATAGCCCTCTTCCCCCATTCTCCCGGCGTGTACAGGTACTATGACGCTGAGGGAAAGGTGATTTATGTGGGAAAGGCCAAGGACCTCCACAAGCGGGTGGCGCAGTATTTTGTGCCGCCGGAGCGCCTGAACACCAAAACGCGCATCCTGGTGAGCAAGATTGCCGACGCCCAGTTTTCCGTGGTGGACAGCGAGGCCGATGCCCTCCTGTTGGAGAACAACCTCATCAAGCAGTACAAGCCCAAGTACAACATTCTCCTGAAGGATTCCAAGACGTACCCCTGGATCTGCGTTACCGGAGAAGAGTTCCCCCGCGTGTTCATCACCCGCCGCATCGAGAAGGGAAAGGGCAACCGCTACTTCGGCCCTTACAGCAGCGTGATGCACGCGCGCAACCTGGTGGATTTCTTCGACGAAGTGTACCAGCTTCGCACCTGCACGCTCAAAATCACCTCGGACGCCATCCTTCGGGGAAAATTCCGTCCCTGCCTGAAGTTCCACATCGGCAAGTGCGGGGCTCCCTGCATCGGCAAGGTGTCCCAGAAAGACTACGCCCAGAACATAGACGAGATTGTACACATCCTCAGCGGCCGGGGAGGAGAAGTGATCAAGCATTACAAGGCCCTGATGGCCGATGCGGCCGAGCGCCTGGCCTTCGAGGACGCCCAGGTGTACAAGGACAAGCTGCGCACCCTGGAGCGCCATTATTCCAAGAGCATCATCACCCAGGCGGCCGATACGGATGCCGATGTCTTCTCCCTGGTCTTCGACGGAACGGAGGCTTTCGGCAACTTCCTCCGCATCCGCGGCGGTGCCATCGTCCAGTCCCTGAACCTGGGTTTCCGCAGCCAGATCGAGGAAGAGCAGGCGGCTATGCTCTCCACCTTCATCGGTGAAATTGAAGACAAGTTCGGGCAGCTGTCCCGGGAAGTGATCGTTCCCTTCCTGCCGGATGTGGACATTCCCGGTGTGGAATTCAAGATCCCCCAGCGTGGGGACAAACTGGCCCTTCTGGAACTGAGCGCCAAGAACGCCAAAGAGTTCCATTTCAACAGCATCAAGCAGCGGGAGCACACAGACCCGGACGCTTTCCGCATGAGCGTGATGCAGGAACTGCAGAAGGCGCTGGGCATGAAGGAACTGCCCCGTCATATGGAGTGCTTCGACAACTCCAATATCCAGGGCACCAACCCGGTGGCCAGTTGCGTCGTTTTTCGCAACGCAGAGCCCTCCAAGGCCGATTACCGGCGTTTCAAGATCAAGACGGTGGTAGGCGCCAACGACTACGCCTCTATGAAAGAAGTGGTGAATCGCCGCTATTCCCGGATGCTGGCCGAAAACCCCGAAGATCTGCCGCAGCTGATCGTCATCGACGGTGGCAAGGGCCAGCTGGAATTTGCCCACCAGGCGCTGGCGGAGCTGGGCATCCTGGACCGCGTGACGGTGGTGGGCCTGGCCAAGCGGCTGGAAGAAGTCATCCGTGTAGGAGACCCCTACCCTCTTTTCATAGACCGCAATTCACAGGCCTTGAAAGTGCTTCAGCGCATCCGTGACGAAGCCCACCGCTTCGGCATCACTTTCCACCGCAATCTCCGCTCCAAAGCCGCCATCCAGAGTGCCTTGCGCGAGATCAAGGGGGTGGGAGAGAAGACGGAGCAGCGCCTGCTGATGCACTACGGTTCGGTGGCCCGCATCGCCGCCGCCCCCCTCGAAGAGCTCTCCGCCCTGGTAGGAGCAGACCTAGCCATTAAAGTCCACGATTATCTGAATAATGACTGAGAAACAGTTCAACAAGTATTTCAACGCCTTCATCCTCATTGGGATGGCGGTGGTAACAATGCTGGTCACCGCCATCAAGTTTCGCAGTGCCGAAAACGGCCAGTGGCTGCTTCTGATTTCGGCCTTCGGTTCCTTGATGGGGGTCCTGTGCACCGTTTTGTCGGCCAACGGGCACATCCTGACCTTCCTCTTCGGCCTTATTGATGTCAGCATCTACGGGGCCATGTGCCTGGCGGGCGCCCGCTACGGCAATGCGGCTCTGCACCTGCTGTACTTCTTACCGATGCAGTTCATAGGGTTCTTCCAGTGGAAAAAGCGCGGCGCCAAGGCCGATAAGGAAGTAAAAGCCCGCCGGTTGTCCGGTAAGCAGTGGTTGCTGTACAGCGGACTGTTCCTGGCGGGACTTGTGATTGCCTATTATGTTCTGCTGGCGATGGATAAGACCGAAGCGGCCGGCGTAGTAAAATGGCTGGTGCTGATGGATGCTTTCTCTATGATGTGCAACCTGATCGGGCAGTTTCTCCTGTCAACGGCCTATATGGACCAGTGGTTCTTCTGGATTGGCGTCAACGTGTCCACCATCATTATGTGGGTGCTCACGCTCCGACAGGATCCTTCCTCGGCCTACGCCACTATCTACATTGTGAAGTACAGCTTCTACCTGCTAAACTCCTTCAATGGCCTGCGCATCTGGCTCAACCTGAGCCGGCAGCAGTAGGTTACTTGCCCAGGGCTTCGGCAACGGCCTTGCGGATGTTCTCACCGCGGAGGTTGCGCTTGAGGATGGTGCCGTCCGGGCCGAAGAGAATGATGTGGGGAATGCCTTCGATGCCATAGATGTCCGTAGGGATCCGCTGGGCATCCATGATCTGGTTCCACTGGATATTTTCTTCCTCAGCAGCCTTGATGGTATCTTCCAGCTTGTCCCAAACGGCGACGGAAAGCATATCGAACTGGTCACCGGCGAACTCCTCGTACACGGCGCGGAGGTTGGGCATCTCGCGGCGGCAGGGGCCACACCAGGAGGCCCAGAAGTCTACCAGCACATATTTGCCTTTGCCGATGAAATCGGAGAATTTGACACCGTTCACCTCAAAGTCCGTGAACATCTGGCCTTCGGCGGTACCCTTGCGGGCCGATACGCTTTCTTTCAGGGTGGCTACGAAAGCGGAATCCTTACCGGTAACGGGTGCGGTGAACTTGTTCAGGAGAGCTTCCAGCTCTGCATCGTCATAATCGGAATATACCTGCTTGAGAGCCTCCACGCCCACGGCGTTGTCCAGGTTCTTCTCCAGGGCAGCCTTGTTGTAGTCTACGAAGGCGGTGTAGGCGCTGTCGGTAAAGGCCTCGGCGGCTTCCTCATCGTCCTGCAGAGCGGTCATGCGGGTGCGGTAATTCTCCATAAAGGTTTCGTTCCACTGGTTGTATTCTGCCAGCTTCTCTTCCACAGACTTGGTTTTGCAGCTTACCAGCAGGGCGGCAGCGGCCACAAAAAGGATAAAGGTTCTTGTTTTCATTTTGTTAGTTCTTGATTTTCAAGGTGCAAATATAAGAAAAAGCGGCCAATGATTGACCGCTTTTTCCACAATATCATCAATAATGATTATCGACGTTCTCCGCGACCGCCTTCGCGGCCACCCTCGCGACGACCACCACGGCCGCCACGACCACCGCGCTCACCGCGACCGCCTTCACGACGGCCGGCGCCGGGAGCGGCAGCGTTGGCTGCGAAACCAGCGTTCGGGCTCAGATCCTGCTTGCCGTACTTCTCGCCGTTGCAGATCCAGACCTTGATACCCATGGTACCCATCTGGGTGTTGGCTACGGCCAGAGCGTAGTCGATGTCTGCGCGGAAGGTGTGCAGCGGGGTGCGGCCTTCCTTGAACATCTCACTGCGGGCGA
>ODAI013939739.1_pt1 | contig 10560 bp, 8 predicted proteins | sample 1539321 | NCBI WGS metagenome assembly ODAI01 (sample SAMN02144231, study PRJEB22623) | gut metagenome | biome: sheep rumen | host: Ovis aries | place: New Zealand | reverse complement strand
GTATGTGACTACCTGCTACTCATCATTGCGAAGAAGAAATTCCGTCTGCCTCAGTCGCTTCATGCAATCTCAAATGCTATTGGTCCGCTCCTATTCAAGCAAAGTGATATCCATTCCATATTCAATGTAACTAAAGATGATAATAATAACCGTTCGGACGATCCACCTATACAACTTTCGTTTTGGTGAGATTTTAACCGGACACTAGTGAAACTAATTGTGTTCATCTACTTATCATAATTTTACGCTGTAGGCGGTTGCCTCATCCCCCATTTTTGGCTGTTTACTAAAAAACCGGCTTATTCTCTTTGCCGTTTGCATGATTCTTTGTAACTTTGCAGCGCATTTGGTGAATAACTGAAAAAACGGCATGTTTTTTCCCTACCCATTCTTTCTGGTGGAAGCTTTTTTGCTCTGGCTCATGTATCATGTTTCATAGTGAGGAATGCTTTCTGTCGTGAGGAGAAAGCAGGATTTGCAGTGGCAATAATAAACATTATACGAGTTTTTCATGGTGTATTGCATATCAAAGACAATGGAAGTGGCAGGATGCCATTATCTGAATCTTCCCTACAGCAGCAAGTGCAGCCGGCTGCACGGCCATAACTGGGTGATTACCGTTTATCTGGCATCGCGCGAACTGAATGGCGAGGGAATGGTGGAGGACTTTAAGCATATCAAGAAGATGGTGCACGGATTCTTGGATCATGGCAATTTCAATGAGTTGCTGCCCTTCAATCCCACGGCGGAAAACATCGCCGCATGGGTGGTTGAGCAGTTCCCCTTGTGCTATAAGGCCGTGGTGAGGGAGTCTGACGGCAATGTGGCAATGGCTGCCGACGACCATTTCCCCATTGATGCCACTTGGTTGTTATAAAAGAATAAAGAACGAATGACGATGAAGAAGTCATATCGCATCAACGAGATTTTCTATTCGCTGCAGGGCGAAGGGAGGCATACTGGGCGCGCAGCGGTGTTTGTGCGTTTCAGCGGATGCAACCTAAACTGTCCTTTTTGCGATACGGATTTCAGCAAATATACAGAAATGACGGCCGAGCAGGTGGTGAACCGTGTGAAGGCGTGGAAAGACTGCGCCTTCGTGGTGCTCACTGGCGGTGAGCCTACGTTGCAGGTAGACGAGCAACTGGTGTCGATGTTGCAGAAGGAAGGTTTCTATGTGGCCATAGAAACCAACGGCACGCGCCCTGTGCCGTGCAATATCAACTGGGTGACGCTGTCGCCCAAGTCGGCTTTTGTGAGAAATGCCCCCGCACTGATCAAGGTAAAGGCCGACGAGGTGAAGGTGGTTTTCGACGGCATCCACGACCCCGAACCATACGGCAACATGGGGCGCGATGTGTATCTGAACCTGCAGCCTTGCGACACGGGTGACGTGGAGCGCAACAGTGAGGTCACCCGACAGTGCATTGAATACATCAAGCGCAATCCGCAATGGCATTTGTCGTTGCAGACACAGAAGATGGTTCACATCAGGTGAGGCTTTCTTTTAAATAGCGAATAGCGGACAACTAAATGCAATAGTTGCCCGCTATTTGTTATTCAATCGCTAAAAGCCCTGCTGCTTATCCAATGGTGATGGTGTATTCGCTGAGGAACGAGGCACCGGGCTGCAGATGGTTCATCATGGGTTTGTCTTTGAACTCCCCTTGATAGCCGCGCGGATCACCCAGGCCATACCAAGGCTCTATGCATACGAAGGGGGCGTGCTTGTCGTAAGGACTCCAAAGGCCGATGATGGGTGCCTTGTAGTCGATGGTTACGGCAGGCTCTCCGTTGCGATGGAGCAGCGCCACCTGATGGGTCTGGCTCTTGTGGATTTTCACAGAGTCGTTACGGAAGAATTCGTTATTGAACTGGATGATGCCGTTTTCCACCTCTGCCGGCACTTCGGTCATCTCGTGTGAGCCGTCGATATAACTCTTCAGCGAGTCGAGCGGTTGGTCGTTGTCAAGCCGGAACGTTCCCTCAAGTTGATCGCCCACCTTCATTTCCGGCACGTTGAATGCGGGGTGTCCGCCAATCTGGAAGTGTATTTCCCTGCTGTCGGTGTTCTCCACATGCCAGATTACGTGGATGCGGTTGCCGTCGAGTCTGTAGGTGATGCCGAGATTGAATCGGAAGGGATACACCTTCAGGCTCTCCTCCGACTCGTGCAGTGCGAATGTAACCCGGCTGTCGCTCTTGGCAATGCACTGGAATTCGGTGTCGCGTGCAAAGCCGTGACGCGGCAGATGATATGCTTTGCCGTCAACATAGTAAGTGTCGTTCTCCACGCTGCATACGATGGGGAAGAGGATAGGAGAGCGGCGCGGCCAGAAAGCGGGGTCGCCCTGCCACAGATATTCGTTGCCGTGGTTGTCTTTAATGCTTTGCAGTTCGGCGCCCATGGCAACCACTTTCACTTCGAGTAGTTCGTTTTTAAGTGTTTCCATTGTCATTATGTTTTTATTCTTGATGATGTTTAATGATGATGCAAAGATAGTCTTTTTTCCTTTCATAGCCAAGGCGCAGGCGATGTTTTTCCTGCTTTTATCTGATTTTAAGTGTCTCGCCGCCCACTTTCAGCAATTGCAGTTCGCGGCTTGGCAGCGGTATTTGGATGTCGTCTCCGGCGGACGTGCCTTGCCAGAGCATCTGTCCTTGCAGATTGTAGAGGCTCACGTCGGTTCCTTTCTCCACTCCCGACAGTGTGAGCATGCGGCCGCTCACTCGCCATGTCCACTCATGGCTGCTCATCTGACGGATGCCGGTGGCCTTTCCTATCGTGGCCTTGATGTTGAGTTGCTTGCACGAGGGCATGAAAAACGAGTAGTCTTTTCCCTGCACCGTAGTTGTGGAAGAGGATCCGTTGCTGTTTACGGTGGTGACGGTCCATCCGGTTACGTTCTCGCCGTCGGTTTCCTCTCCTTGCAGCGTGATGCTACGGTTGGTGAAAAACTTACCGTCGAACACGCCTTCGCTCAGCGGAACGCCGTTGAAAAGGATTCTCACCTTCTTCAGTTCTTCGCTGTTGATGTCTTTGTTGATAGTCAGGGCCACGGGATTTCCTGTTGTGTAGTAGTCGGCCAGTTGCTGATAGAACTGCGAAGTGCGGTTTTTCAGCCAGTTGCGTGCCGTGGAGAGTTCCGAATCATAGTTGGGCCACCATTGGTTAATGAGTTTCCGGTGGTAGGGATACTCGGCCTTGATAATCTCGTACATGGGATCCCACACGGCGCGCGTCCCCTTTTCGTTCATGAAATCGCCCATGTAGATGGCGGCGCGGTCGATAAATTCGCGCTTGAAATCGTCGTCTTCCATCATCCGGCGGAACAGCCGCGTGTGTTCATACTTGTTTGCCCAGTTGCGGTTCTGGTCGTAGTCGGGATTATAGAGCCACTTGATGGTGTTGTATGTGGCTGACGAACCGTAGAGCCCCAGCCCGAAGTCGGTGTCTTTGGCAATGAACCGCCACCGTCCGTTTTCGGTTCTTGGCCGCCACATCACGATGTTGTTGCCTGGGAAGTCCTGATTGTTGTAATACAGGTTCATCACCATTAGGTTGATAAACTCCTCCCAGTCAATCCATTTCTCATATTCGCTGAGCGTATGGCCGTGTTCGGCGTAGAACTCCTTGAAGCGGTTGTAGTTGTCCCAGTCGCCCTCTTTCAGTTCATTCCAGTTTTCAAACATGTCGATGTCTTCCAGTCCGTCGTAGTGGGAGTACACGTTGTCTTCGTTGGCGCGCTCCCTGATGTTGAGCATTCCCATGTATTCACCGTTCAGATAGACCACGGCGGGCCGCCATGCCTGCCAGTCGAGGTCAACATGCTCGGCCATGGTGCGCTGGATGACGGCATCGCGCATGTAGAGATAGTCGAAGTCGTTGCCGGCGTTGCGGAGCACAATCGACTTGAAGTCGGTGACTCCCGGCCGCTGGTCGGGGAAAAATTCATATTCAAGGCGCTTGGTTCCAAACCGCTTGTTGGCATAAACGGCCAGCGACTTGTATTTGGAGCCGCGCGAAGCACCGCCCTGTATGCGGGTCTCGCACAACTGGTTGATGACGCTCTTCTGGTTTTCGCTCACAAAAAACTCCAGGTTGATGGGCCGCCGCCAGTTGAACTCATAGTTCTTCTTTCCGCTTTGATAGGTGCCTTCCACATAGATGCCGGTGGAGTTGTTGTAGAAATAGTCCCTGTTGGTGACGATTGACACCACGGGCAGCGTCATTTTGCGGGGAAAGAAAATATAGGAGTGGGTGGTGGAGCGCGGCGACAGATAGCCGTCGCAGAACAGTTTTGCGCGGATGGTTTTTGTGGAGGTGATGGTGATGGGACCCGTGTATCGGGTGTTGCTCGTCGACGGTTCGCGCCCGTCGGTGGTGTAATAGATGGCAGTTCCTTCGGGCATGCCCTCGGGAATCGACAGTTCCAGTTTTATGGATTGCGCAGTGGTAACCACCCTGCCCGTCTCGCTGAAGACGGGTTCTCCGAGAATCTGCGTGCACAGCCTGCCGCAGTTGGCTGCTCCCGGTGTGGGTGTCGATTGGTATCCCCATTCCGTTCCGCCGCTCTCCCGCCGCCCGTAGGCCACGTTGGGTGCCGGTTGTTTCTTCATGCCGGTTATCTGGTCTACGAGGGTCTCGCCTTTAAACAGGTAGACGGCACAGCCTTTTCCCGATTCCAGACGGAAGGGGGTGTGCATGTCTTTTGACTCTTTGTCGCAGTATACCAGCACATATCCGTGGCCCCCGATGCTTTTCTTCGGCAGTTTCCATGCGTCGGCGGCCTTGTCGGTGATGCCGATGCGATATTCTTCCAGGTTTACGGTCTCTTCTCCACCGTTGTACAGTTCCACCCAGGAGTCGGGAAACTCGTTGATATCGTCCATGATGCAGTCAATGTTCGACTGCATCACCTCGTTGATGATTATCTGTGCCTCTCCGTTTTGCCATGCCATCATGGCCGGAAAGAGCCACATGAGAAATCTTTTCTTGCTCATTGTCTTGTTGATTATCGGTGTGCGCATCTGTAATGATACTTTGCAAAGGTAGGTGTTTTATTGGTAATTGACAAATGGCAGCGCATCTTTTTTCTGTGCGTGCGGCAAATGAGAAAGATGGAAAACAATCTGAAACAAAATGGAAACCAATGATATCCTCTGCTGGTTCCATTGTTTCAGCAATGCGAAAGCGGCATTCTCGAAAAGTAAATTATATTAATTTACCGTGCAAATTAAATTGATTTACTTTTCAAATTAAATTGATTTACTCGGCAAATTAAATTGATTTACTTTTCCGCTGTGATGGTATGAACGCACGAAAGTGGCACTCCCGAGCAAGGAAAGTGCCACTTCCGAGTCTTATTACCATTGCGGGCAATCGGTTATTTCTTGAATAGCGAAGCCACATAGAGCACCACGATGGCACCCACAACGCCTGTGCCGATCTGGCCTATCCAGCCGTTTCCCCAACTGATGCCCAGCAATCCGAACAGCCAGCCGCCGACGGCACCGCCGACAAGGCCCAACAACAAATTCATGAGCAGGCCGAAACCGCCGCCGCGCATAATCTTTCCTGCCAGGAATCCGGCAATGATACCTACAATAATTGCTCCAATCATAGTCTTTCTCGTTTTAAAAAGTTTATACTTATTGAACAAACACGTTGCAAAGATAATAAATTATTGCGGAATTCTGTGCAGCAGAACCATAAAAATCAAGCATGTGAGCAGCAGAACGGCAATCATGATTTCGGGAATAATCAACAGCGGCGAACCCACTGGTGGGAAGATGCCCGCCATCTGGAGCACGACGAAAATGAAGAGCAGGGCTATCTCTGTGCCCAGCACGCGCATCATGCGGATGGCCATTTTGTAGTGTTCCACGGTGGGTGTCTTGATGTTGAAGTTGATGTATTTGGGGAAATAGCACCCGATCATCTCTACGGCAACGGTGAGCGTTCCCACGATGCCCACAACGATGAGGGCTGTTTTGTCGCCTGTTCGGTTGGCATGTCCGCTCAGGTCGAAATGAGTGCCAATGCGGTCTGGCAGACCGGCATACGTGCTGATGATGATTCCCCACATGATGATGATCAGCACGGCGGAGATGATTTCAAAGATGGTTCCCTCTTTCGTGCGGTTTACCTTGATGTCGGGAGCATTCTCTTGTCCCGTTTTTCCAAATATAGATAGTCTCATGGCGATGGTTATTGTTTCTGTTAATCCTCTTTTGCTTCTTCTTTCTTTCGTTTCCTGGGCAGCCGGCCAGCCTTGCGCAGAGCCTCAGTGATAATCCACTGAAGTTGTCCGTTGGTCGATCGGAATTCGTCGGCAGCCCATGCCTCGATGGCATTCATGGTGTCGGTGTCGACACGCAGAATGAAACTCTTCGCCTTGTTTTCTTTTTTCATAAGCGGCTCTTTGTTTTTTCCTTGTTGGGAAGGGGAGGAGAGAAGAAGGGCGGGATGGTTAGTGATTCAGGGTTCCGGCATTGACAACGGGCTGGGCAGAGTCGTCTCCGCAGAGCACCACCATCAGATTGCTCACCATGGCGGCCTTCTTGTCGTCGTCAAGTTCCACCACATCCTCGTCAGAGAGTTTCTTCAGCGCCATTTTCACCATCGACACGGCCCCCTCTACAATCTTCTCGCGGGCGGTGATAATGGCCGATGCCTGCTGGCGACGGAGCATCACGGCAGCGATTTCTGGCGCATAAGCCAGATAGTTGATGCGGGCTTCCACCACCTCGATGCCTGCCATGGCGAGCCGCTCGTCGAGTTTCTGCTCCAACTGGAGGTTGATTTCGTCGGCGCTGCTACGCAGTGTGAGTTCGTTGTGCTTGTCGTCTTCATCGTCGTAGGCATAGAGTCCGGCCACCTGGCGCAGGGCGGCGTCGCTCTGAACGCGCACGAAATTCTCCAGTGCGTTCATGATGCTCTTGGCGTTTCCGCCTATTTCGTTGGGCGAGGCAGCCATGGTCTGCGAGTCAACCTCAAACATGGCCTTGTAGGTGTCTTTCAGTTTCCACACCAAGACGAGGCCGATCATCACCGGATTGCCCACTTTGTCGTTCACCTTGATGGGCTCTGCATCGAGGTTGCGAGCGCGGAGCGACACCTTCTTTGATGAATAGAACGGGTTGATCCAGTAGAATCCAGTCTTGGTGAATGTGCCGCTATACTTGCCGAACCACGTAATGACGCGTGCCTCGTTGGGCTCCAACATCAGAAAACCGCACCAGCAGATGATACTCATGATGAGCATCAGAAAGCCCCCGCAGAGGGCATAACCGCCGTGGGCTACATCGCCGTTCAGCAGAATGATTCCCCACACAATGAGCGCAATGCAGATAATGGTGAAGAACAGGTTGGCAAACAACATGAGAAAACCATTGAACGTCTTACCGTTAAAACTAAACTCTTTCATATTCATATTGATTTAAAGATGATATTATTTTGATATCACAAAAGTACGCAATATTTTTAGATGTTGCATTGTTTCGTGTTGATTTTTAACAAACATTATACTACTACATACTGCGCTGTGTTTGTTTTGCCTAGTGGTTCACTATATGCATTGTTTTGACCATGGGCAAATCAAAGCCATTACCTATAAGGACGAGTCTGTTCATCTTTATTATTTGTTGATTATTGCATATTCATTTATGCTGCACCACCGTAATGCTGACTAACGTAGTTATACACAGCATCTCGGTAGTAGTTAATGCTTTCGTCAGAATAACTTTCAGGGAGTTCTTTCCAAAGGATGTCACGAATGGTGATGATGATGGACGCTCTGGTTTCTTGTTTGTCGAACGGATGATCCATCGTGGCTAATTGCTCCTTTATCTTCTCCAACAATTCCTTGGCGACAACTTTTAGCTTCTTGATATCTTCTTTTGAAAGGTTGTCTTTCATCAGCACATCGTACATGGAAAGTTGTTCGTCATTTTCAAAACCTTCACGAATGTAGCGTTTTTCTTCCTCGGTCAGGTCGTGAGAGAGTTTCATTAGTTCTTCGAATGTCTTCTCTATGGTGGCACGATTCTGCTCTTGGTTGTAGTCGTGAATAATTTCCTGATACTTCTCGTAGAAATTGATACGCGAAGGGTTCTGTGCCAGCATCTGGGCAATACGTTCCTGCAGCAACTCCTGAATATCTTTCAGAACAAGGTTCTTCTCTTTGCTCTTTGCGAACTCGCGACGGAGCAGTTCAAAGTCAATGCCGCTGATATCGAAACGTCGTGACTCAGCTACCATCATCGTTGCTTCTGGATCTATTTCAACATGCTCATTCACTATTTCATTGATAGCCACACTCAAATCAATGATGTCGGCATGTTTGCGTTTCTGCTGCAGTTCCTTATAGATAGCCTCAATGGCATCCTTCTGTTGTTTCATTTCATGCGAAATGTCCTCACGATTGAGATATTTCCATAGTTTCAGCAGTGTAGTGGCGTAAGTGCAGTAGGTCTTACGTATCTCTGCTGTTTCGCACATCGCATTGGCTGCCTCTTTCAACAAGGACAACTTCATAAAGTTCTCAGCGCGTATCAGGCTGTCCAATTCAAAATCATGTTCCTTCAAGAATGCTATTGCTGTAGTTATTGCTTCGAGAACGTGCTTAATCAGTTCTTCCTTGTTGACAGTCGGATCATTACCACCATTACCTCCTTCTGGATTAGCAGTATAGTCTGCCAGTGCCTGACGCAAAGCTTTCACAATACCTATATAATCAATAATCAAGCCATTAGTCTTACCTTCTGCCACACGATTAGCACGGGCGATGGTTTGCATGAGTGTATGCGCTTTCATGGGCTTGTCGATGTAAAGACAAGAGAGTGTCTTCACGTCGAAACCTGTCAGCCACATGGCGCAGACGAAGACCACTCGCAAGTTGGAGTTTGCATCCTTGAACTGTTTATCTAGTTCTTCTTTCTCCATTCGCTCGCGATGCATCTTGATGTCGAGCCCCCACTTCTGGAAAGTCTGAATCTCGTTCTGTTCCTGCGAGACCACCACAGCCATATCCGTCTCCTTCATCCAAGTTAATTTGCGCTCCTTCTCTTTTACTTCTTGATCCGAGTCGCATTTCTCTATGGCTTGTTCCAATAATTTGATTTCCTTCTGCCAATACTCCTGCACATAATTGAACATACGGACGCACGTCACCTTGTTGTAACACACGAACATCGCCTTTCCCGAAGTCCACAGGTCACTATAATGATGCACAAAGTCCTTGGCAATCAGGCGTAGGCGCTTGGCTGCTGTCAGCAGATGCACCTCTTTGCTGAACTCGCGTTCCAATTTGGCCAGTTGCGAGGCATCCAGTTCGCCTGCTTGTTCCAGGGCGGCTGCTATCTCATCGTTGATTTCTGGATTCTTCAGGTCCTGCAGTTTCTCGCCACGATTCTCATAATAGAGGGGCACGGTGGCCTTATCCTCTACGGCCCGTTTGAAATCATAGATACTTACGTAACCACCAAAGGTACGTGCTGTGATGTTGTCGTTTGACAGTAACGGAGTTCCTGTAAAGCCAATGCGGTGAGCGGTAGGCAGCAAGTGCATCAGGTTATCGGCAAATATGCCGTTCTGCGTGCGGTGTGCCTCGTCGCTCATCACGATGATGTCGTGATCGGGATAGATAGGTTCTGCCTTCGGGTCGTTGAACTTCTGAATGAGCGAGAAGATGAACGACGGATTCCCTTTCAACTTCGATTTCAGGTCCTCGCCACTGCTGGCGATGAACTTCTTGGCTTTCACATTACCAAGCAATCCGCAGTTTTCAAATGTGTCGCTTATCTGCTTGTTCAACTCATCACGGTCGGTCAATATCAGGAATGTCGGCGAGCCCTCAAACTTGCGTCGAATCTTCTGCGAGAGGAACAGCATGGAATAACTCTTACCTGAGCCTTGCGTGTGCCAGAACACACCCAACTTTCCGTTCAGATACTGGCGGTTGCGGTACATTTCTACGGCTTGGTTCACACCTAAGTATTGGTGGTTTCGGGCCAGAATCTTAGCCGTTCGTCCTCCACTATGGTCGTAGAGGATGAAGTTTTCCAGCAAATCCAGAAAGTTCTCTTTCTTACAGATACCTCTTAGCATTGTTGGCAGTTCGATATTTCCGGTCTCCTGCTCCGTTAGTCTTTTCCACTCGTGGAAGAACTCCCATTTTGAATCAATGGTTCCCACGCGCGCCTCCAGCCCATTGCTGAACATGATGAAGGCATTATGATAGAACAGTTGAGGAATCGTATCGAGATAGTCACGATAGTTCTTGTTGAAGGCATCCACCACTTCTACGTCGTGGTTCTTCAACTCCACAAACAGCAAAGGCAGACCATTCACGAAGCCCACAATGTCGGCACGACGATGGTACAAGGCACCATACACCCACATTTCACGGACACACAGGAAGTCGTTCTTCTCGGGCGGAGCGAAATCTATCCCCTTGGCACGTACCTCTTCCGTCTCGCCGTTCGGCTTTACGCGGGTCACGGGCACACCATCCTTGATGTACTGATACTTTTGCTCATTAATCTGCATCAGCGTCT
>ODAI011693014.1_pt1 | contig 10560 bp, 11 predicted proteins | sample 1539321 | NCBI WGS metagenome assembly ODAI01 (sample SAMN02144231, study PRJEB22623) | gut metagenome | biome: sheep rumen | host: Ovis aries | place: New Zealand | reverse complement strand
CGCTTTGATACTCACTTTCGCCCACGCTCCGGGCTGCAGAATTCCGCCGTAGTCGTAATAACGCGTGTTGGTCATGTTCGTACAGTCGGCAGAGACGCGCAGGTACTTGTTCTGCCAGAAGATCGAACCGTCCAATAGCCATACCGGCTGATAATCCGCCACAGCTCCTTCGGCATTGTTATACTGCCCTTCGCGTTTCTGGAAACGCACCGTCCATGACGCTCCGAGTCCTTTGTAGATCCCGTGCTCCAGATGGATCGAAAGCTTATGGCTGAGGTAGTCCAAGTACCGCGAACCCGACTCCTTCAGATCCAAATCCAGATAGGTGTAAGCGTAGTCCACCGAGATACACCTGAGCCATTCATTCAGCCTGTAAGCGAGGGAGATTTCCACACCCGTAGCGTTCACCTGCTGCTGGTTCTCTGCATGATACGGACGTTTGGTATCTTCCGCCACATACACCCAGTCGATGATATTCTTTCCCCAGCGATAGTACCAATCTACCGCCCAAGAGAGGGAGCCTCCCCGGCCCCCCAACCCCCTGGAGGGGGGGAGATTAAGTGTTCCTTTATAGCCGACTGAAAGCAGCCATGCCTCTTCTGGTTTCAGATCTCGGTTGCCCAGTTGGTTACCGGCATTATAATACAAATCCGTGAAAGTCGGCATTCGGAGTGACCGGTTGGCATTCACATAGAGTGTTCCGGCTTTCTTAAATTCATAACCTATATTGGCTCCTCCGCCTAAATGGTGACCAAATTGCGTGTTATAGGTTCCGTTGATACCGATAGACGCAGCCAATCCGGCGTAATAGAACGTCTGCTCGGCGTAGTAATTAGCATGAAACCTATTACCTCCTTTAACAAGATTGAGAACACGCACGTCCGCCAAAGGAAAATCCGCCACATTGGGCACTTGTCCATTCGGGTTAATCGTGTCGCCGAGGTTAGTGGAATGCATGTTCTCGTTCCGCACTCCTACGCCGAAAGAGGTAGTACCTATCCGCGAAGCATAGTGTGCGGCGAGTGAGGCTGAAGCTGTCTGGGCGAAATGGAAATTGCCATACAGGCGCTGTCCCCGGTGCCATTCATACCGGTCATAATTGGCTCTGTAAGCAGCCTGCGCATCCAGCCGCCAAGCTCCCCATCTGTGCTCATATCTACCGGAAGCAAAAGCCGTTCGTGTGGCATCAAACTGATCCTGCGACCCGAAACCATAACCCATTCCAAGCCCTGCATCTTTCCATTGCGCGCCGGCTTGTACATCCAGTCCTCGCCAACGCGTCTGGAAATAGAGATTCGCCAACTGAAAATCCGAATTCCTGCATGCCGTGGCTTCTTTCTCGGTCGGTCTCGGCGCATAATAGCCTTCAGCACGGCTGTATTCCGCAGAGAGGTTAATGGTGAGCGGCTGCTCACCGTTTAGAGGTTTATCGCTTCGCTGTTTAGAAGGTTGAATAGTAGCTGCCAACTCGGGATTGACCAGACCGTTCATTCCTGCTGTGAGTTTGAGAGCGAGGTCCTTTGTACCTTGTACTTTGTCACTTTGTACCTTATTTTTCGTAACAATATTGATTGCCCCCGAAAAAGCGCCATGGAGGTTGGCAGATGTTCCCTGGAGCACTTCGACACGCTCAATCAGTTCCGTGGAAACAGGAATATTGAGCGCATAGTGTCCGGTATGAAAATCGCTAAGCGGCACACCATTCAGTAGCACTAACACCTGGTCGAACGTGCCGCCGCGCATACTGATGTCCGCCTGCGCGCCATTAGCGCCACGTGTACGGACATCCACTCCCGGCAGATATTGTAAAATATCCGCTACGGTCTGGATCGGCAAGGCTTCGATCTCGGCGTGCGAGACCTGTGTGATGAGACGGTACGCTTCCGAATGAACTTCAGCTTTGTGAGAAACGACCAACACCTCCTGAAGACTAAGTTGTTGGGCTGTTAAGGGAACGGAATCCTTCGGAACACCTTCTTCGGCTTCCGCTATAGCGATGCCGGAAAAGAGCAGGAGTGCCGAGACAGCAACAGATTTGCCGCTTTTGAGCATCTCCAAATCCGTCATGTACGCAGCTATACGGCCGATCGTCACCTCGCGATGGAGCGAACAAAAAGCAGCATACGCCTTGTGGCAGAAACGACGGAAACGGATTCCTTTGGGTTGTAGAAATGGTTTAAACATATTATTTCGCTTCAAAAAAGCGTGCAAAATTACTGCTTTTTTTGCAGATATGCAAATTATTTTGTACCTTTGCAGCCGATTATGCCTGAAATCATTCTGCATTACATATGGGAACATTGCCTCTGGGCGGGATATACGCAACAGACGACGGACGGTCGGTCTGTAGAGATTCTGTCGGTGGGTGAACACAACCGGGATGCCGGTCCGGACTACAGCCATGCGCGGGTACGAATTGACGGCCATGAATGGGTGGGAAATATCGAGATCCATGTCAGCTCCAGCGACTGGATCAAACATCGTCACCACTTGGACAAAGCATATGACAACATCATTCTGCATGTCGTTCGCACAGCCGACAAACCTGTTTACAACTCCCGCGGAGAGCTTATTCCCCAATGCGAATTGAATTATCCGGGTGACCGGGACTACCTTTCCCAACTGTTTGCCTCAGCTCAACAAATGGATTCCGCCATCAGCCGCATAGGCTGCGCCGAGCAGTTGATACACGATCCGGGATTGATCACAGAGGGCTGGCGAAAGAGTTTATTGGAGAAGCGGCTGAATTGCAAGCAAGCATCTATTGAGCGTCTGCTGGAAATAACCAAAGGCAGTTGGGAGCACGCGCTCTATATATCCCTGGCGCGCAATTTCGGGTTTCATACCAACAGCCTGCCGTTTGAACAACTGGCTATCAATACCCCGCTCTCGTGCCTGCAGAAACACCGCAACAGTCTGTTCCAATTGACGGCATTGCTGATGGGTCAGGCAGGGCTGATTCGGGAAGAGGAAACAGATTTAAAGAAAGAGTATGATTTTCTGCGGACGAAGTTCAGTTTGACGCCCATGGATGCTATGGTATGGAAACATGCCCGCCTGCGTCCTCAGAACAGCCCGGAGTTGCGGATTCGGCAGTTTGCCCAACTACTCTATCAATCGGAAGCGCTTTTCAGTAAAATACTTGATACAGATGAAATCAAGGAATTGGTTTCGCTGTTTGAGTTCCGGGACTCGAATGTACCGCCGCTGGGCAGAAGTAGCATTGATATCCTGCTGATTAACACCGTTATTCCTTATAAATACGCCTACACCAATCTTCACAACGGCAGTTGGGATGCCTTTGCGATGATGGAACAAATACCGGCAGAGAACAACAGTATTATTCGTCAGTGGCGGATACTGGGACAAGAAGTGAAGAACGCAGCAGACACGCAGGCTTTGCTGCATCTATACCAGAACTACTGCCAACACCACGAGTGTATCAACTGCGAAGTGGGTTACCAGATTTTCCAAGACAAACAACTCAAACTCTTCTGACATGTTTGTTTCTATCACCGACCATATATCATTGGACCGCGAGCGCAGGATCGTTCGGCTGGAAGAGAAAGAGATTCAACTGACCGGGCTGGAGTTCGGGCTGCTGGAATACCTGGCTACGCACCCGAATAAAATCTGCAGCAAAGAGGAGTTGATCGACCATGTATGGGGAAACAGGTTTCAGTATGACCCCGGTACCATAGACGTGCATTTGAATGCCATCCGCCGCAAAACGGGGTGGAGTAAGAACCGCCCGATAGAGACCTTGCGCGGTCTGGGTCTGGTTTTTCGGACGGAAGAGAAGCCTGTCGTTTATACCATTGATTTTCAGTCTTTTGCAGCTCAATGGGTACAACGTCATGGGGTGGAGTTGCAATCCAAAAGTATTATTCCTAATATCCATTTGACGCCTTTTGTGAATGATCTGAGTATTGCACCGGAGGCGTTAAGCGGTTTGCTGGACGCTGTGTTGGCGGCTTTGCTGCCCAATGCGCAACCGGGTGTTTTGAAACTCAGCAGCAAACTGACATTACAATATTTTGTGCTTTCTATCGACCTGAACGGCACTATTAATGAGTTACGCATCCCTATTTATGGGGATTTAAGCGTATCTTAAGCGTTTCTTAAGAAATGTTTCAATTATTTGTTGTACTTTTGCACCCGGTTTTAAAAGCAAAGGTACATGAACAAGCGTTTTCTATATCTGATAGCTGCCGTTATTTGGGGTATTCCCGGTTTTATTATTTCTACCAAAGGTATTCGTGCCTATACCACTATGCCGAGTGATGAGTTATGGTGGCTGCTGATCATCACAGCGGGTGTATTAGCCGGTTTCATAGGGATGTTCCGTGGCATAGTGAACCGGTATTGCTCCCTGATAGCCGCTGAGCCGGACAAAACAACGATCTGGCATACTTTTCCGCTCCGGGGCTGGATACTGATTGTATGTATGATGTGCTTGGGTATGGCGCTCAAATTCATGCCGTTTGTCCCTGACGAGTTCACCGCTTCCTTCTATTCCGGACTCGGACCTGCATTGGTTATCGCAGCTGTATTATTTATTAAACATCTTTAAAATGCGGTTTAAAATATTTATACTATTCTTACTGTGCGCGTGCAGTATGTGCGCACAAGTGTCTGAAGGAATAGCGAAAAACAAGGTCTATCAGGGTTTTTCAGGAGGTATGATGCTACATACAGGCTATCTCTTTGGACAAGATAAAAATGCACCCGTCGTCGCAAACGGACGTACTTCCAGCCCACAAGGAGCACTATTTGGTATTGGAGGTGCTTTACGGGTTCATTTATGGAAATATTTGCGTACAGGATTTGAAGGATTTGTATCTACTATGCCAAGCGCTACTACAGATTGTAGCGATATATTAAAACCCGGTAGTTATGTGCGTGTTGGATGTGGAGGAGTACTGGCGGATTGTTGCTGGCGGATGGATAAAGCTTGGCCATATATAGGCGGCACTATCGGAGGCGGATCTATGAAAGGTCTTTATATTTTGGAAGGAGACCAGAACAGTTGGACAAAAGATGAAAACAGCACTTTCCATAAACAGAGTTTTTTCTATATAACGCCATATGTGGGATGCGATTATTGTCTCACACGCAAGGTACATATCACATTTAGGCTGGACTGGATGCTGGCTATTCATAAAAATGAATTGCTCCTACCTACAGGACCACGGATTTATTTCGGATTTATGTTTACACACTAATAATTTAAATTATGAATTTTACAGGAATTATCATAGGAGCAGCGGTCTTTTTAAGTATCGGTATCTGCCATCCTATCACTATTAAACTGGAGTATTATTTCGGTCGCAAAGGCTGGTGGGGTTTCTTTATTCCGGGAGTTATTTGTACGGTTATTTCATTGTTAGTGGATAACTATATCGCCTCTACTATCATAGCCGCTTTTGCGTTTTCGTGTTTCTGGGGTATCCACGAAGTGATGCAGCAAGAAATGCGTGTGCTGCGAGGATGGTTTCCGGAGAACCCGAAGCGCCATGAGTACTATGAGCGCAGACGCAAAGAACTGGGAGAAATCCTTAAAGAAGGTCCCAGTCACAGGCATCTGAAAGAAAAAATTGGTAAATGAGTTTAACTCATCTGCAGCATTCGTTGGATAGAAGAGACAGCTTTTTCGGCTGTCTCTTTTTCTACCTGCATCTCCGGTTGCTCATCCCGCAAGCACGCATACACTTTCTCAAGTGTATTCATCCGCATATACTCGCATTCATTACAAGAGCAACCTACGCCCTCTGTAACCTCAGGCGGAACAGGGATAAACTCCTTATTCGGGCATGCACGCTGCATCTCATACAAAATTCCGCTTTCTGTGGCAATTATAAAGCGTTTGGCGGGAGATTTTATAGTGTGCTCGAGAAGTGCCTTGGCCGAACCTATTACGTCGCTCTGAGCAAAAATAGGAGCCTTGCATTCAGGATGAGCCAAAACCTCTACTCCCGGATTCTCTTTCTTTAATTGAAGAAGCGCTTCAAGCGAGAAGCGGCTATGCACATGACACGCTCCGTTCCATAGCAACATATTACGTCCAGTTACGGAATTGATATAACTACCCAAGTTATGATCCGGACCGAAAATGATCTTGGCGTCTGCAGGCAATTGATCCACTATCTTTTTCGCATTGGAGGAAGTTACCACTACATCCGTCAAGGCTTTTACTTCGGCACTTGTATTCACATAACTTACCACTATAGGTTTCTTATCTGTGAATTGTGAATTGTTAATTATGAATTGTTTTAAATCTTCCGCCTTACAACTTTCGGCTAACGAACACCCGGCATTCATATCCGGTATCAGCACTTTTTTATCCGGACAAAGGATCTTCATCGTCTCGCCCATGAAATGCACGCCGCACATTAATAATATATCCGCATCTACGCGCGTAGCCTGCTGCGCGAGGGCCAGAGAATCTCCGATGAAATCGGCTATTTCTTGTATTTCCGGACGTGTGTAATAGTGCGCGAAAATGACTGCATTCTTCGCTTTCGCCAACTCTCGTATTTTATCCTTCAATGTCTCCATCTACTTACTTATTTTATAAATATCAATTAATTTTTAAAATCAAATGGATATAATATTGTGTTAATTATGTTAACAACTGATATAACTGTTTGATTAACTATTTTTTAGTATAAAATATAGCCTCTTTTTAAATGTTATATTGTTTGATAAATGCAATGTGGAACAGGTTTTAAATTGTGGAACTAAGCACTTGTTAACAATATGTTTATAACCATTTTTTAAGCCTGAAAATCAACAATATAAGTACTACCGAAAGAATCATTAATCCCAATGCCCAAGCGTAACCGTATTGCCAATGAAGTTCGGGCATAAAATCAAAGTTCATTCCGTATAAACTACCGATCAGGGTAGGCGGCAGGAATATAATATTGATGACCGTGAAGATCTTGATGATGCGGTTCTGTTCGATATTAACCAAACCGAGGAACGTATCCTGGAGGTAGTCCAGACGGTCAAAACCGAATCTGGTATAATCGAAAAGCGAATTGATATCCTTGATAATCATAGTCAAACGCGGGTACAATTCCTCGGGGAAGAAATCGCACTTAAGGAAATTGGAAATAACTCGCTGTTTATCCATGATATTTTGACGGATGATAGTCACTTTTTCCTGCAAGTCCTTGATCTGTACGAGCAAATCTTCATCTACATGGTCGCTCTCTGCGTTGATTTGTTGGGAGAGTTCCGTAATCATATCCGTCGTATCCTCGATCATATCGGCATCCTTTTCTACTCGGGTCTCGAAAAGTGCCACCAATACATGATATCCTGTCGGGAAATTACGGGTGTTGACGAATAGTTTCTTGAATGTCTCGTTAAAAGTATCGAGTTCTACATCCCGGATAGAAACCAAAATAGAATTCTTTAAAATAAAGTTAACCGGCTCGGTTTCAAAATCCGTTTTCAGGAAGTTGGAGTTCGCTACAATAGAATCGTCCGTCTGGATATAACGGCTGGAGAACTCGATCTCTTCCATTTCTTCGTCTTCCTGAATATCGATTTTCAGAAATCCCTCCAGCGTATCCTCGGTCTTGTCGCTCACGTCGAGCAGATCGATCCAGATAATATCCTTCTTGTCCAATTCGCGAAGCGCGGAGATAGAACGTGCTACTTTGATCTTCTCCTTATCTTTATAGAATATCTTGATTTCACTCATGGCTTTCTTCTTTTGTCTTTTGTCTTTCGACTAATTGTGTTAATTCAATAAACTGTTCTACACTCAGCTGTTCAGGGCGCATTGTAAAAATCTTCTCTTCCAGGATCGGATTTCCTTTTCCTACCAGCTGTTGAAGAGAATTGCGCATCTGTTTTCGTCGCTGGTTAAAGGCGGTTTTGACGACTGTTTTGAATAATTCTTCGTCGCATTCCAACCGTCGTCGCTTGTTCCGCGTCATACGGATCACAGCCGACTTGACCTTGGGCGGAGGGTTGAACACATATTCATCTACTGTAAATAGATATTCTATATCATAATAGGCTTGTAATAGCACACTCAAAATCCCGTACGCCTTTTTACCCGGCTTCGATGCAATACGTTCAGCTACCTCCTTTTGAATCATTCCAGAGCAAACAGGAATGCGGTCTTTGTAGTCCAGTACTTTGAAGAAAATCTGGCTGCTTATGTTATACGGATAATTGCCGATGACGTTAAATTCGCCTTCGGGATAAAGGATATTCAGATCTAATTTAAGAAAATCTCCTTCTATCAGATGCAGCTCCGGATACCATTCTTTGAGATACGCCACACTCTCACGGTCAATCTCTATCGCCGTGAGTTGGATATTCGGATTTTTAAGGAGATACTGGGTCAAAACACCCATTCCGGGACCGATTTCGAGTACACGTATTTTTTCTGTACTTTGTACTTCGTCACTTTGTCCCTTATAGGCGGTTTCAGCAATTCTCTGGGCGACGCTCAAGTCCTTCAAGAAGTGCTGCCCAAGAAATTTTTTGGCACGTACTTGTTGCATTCTTTAGATGATAATCGTCCATAGATTTGTTAAATTTGGTTAATAAATTTGCGTACTTCAAAAATTATTGCTAATTTTGTGCCCGATTTGGGATTTGTACACAAAGCAAAACGGCTGTTTGCCTTTTGCGGCTGCAAAAGTACTACTTTTTTTTGAATTGACCAAACAAAATACGAAAAAATGCAAAAATTAGCACAAATAATTACTAAAATCATCGATTTTTTCTACCGTCCGTTCTCCAATTGGATGTCGGAGCAACTCTTCCGCTATGCCGCTTGCGGAGGCGGAAACCTTGTGCTTGACTGGGTGCTCTATTTCTTGATGTATAACTTTGTTATAGGACATGATTTGGTATACTTTCACCTTTCACCTTTCACCTTTCAACTTTGCCTTACTCCCCATATTGCTACGCTTTGTATTGTCTTCCCGATTACTCTTCTAACCGGCTTCTGGCTCCAGAAATATGTCACTTTCTCGCAATCTGAACTCAATAGCTGGCGACAATTAGGACGATATATTCTTATTGTAGCGATCAACCTCGCAATCAACTATTTCGGCCTCAAACTATGCGTAGAGACACTCGGCTGGTATCCTACGCCGTCCAAGATGCTGATCACTCTTATCACAGTTGCTGTCAGCTATCTCGGCCAGAAATATTTCACTTTTCGTGTCACTAAATAAAAATCTAATGTATATGAGAAAATTTTTACTTCTTTTTATTGCAGTAATGATGGCTGCAGGTGTAATGGCGGAAAATAAAATGTCCTTTGTAGTCAATGGACCCGAAGAACGCTATAACAGGATAAAGGTAGTCAATCATACTTCTTTCTCGGATATTGAGTGTAGAGTAGTGCTGCTAAATGAGGATGACTCTGTCCGCGAATTGTATGGTATTTATAAACTGAAAGGGTTTGATGATGCGGACTCCAATACGCATTTTGTGGACCGGAATACCAAATTAGGTATATTGTTTCCCGATGAACTGCCGGGAGAAGTGGACTTTTTGGTGGAATACAAGGATTACCCGCTGTACGACTTTATTATCATCTATATAACAGACAAAAAATAATTCGTTCGTTTCTTGCCTGACTTTTTCCTGCTTTTTAAAGGAAAAGATTCTTCACCTTTGTCTTCTCGTGCATGTTGGTGCGAGAAGACTTTTTTTTCTCCATTTTCAGCCTTTCATGTCATAAAATAAAACCCGATTTATGCCTTCATACTGACCATATATTGGGTATTCTAGACTTTGTTCTTTATTTTATCATATAAATATCATATAATCAATAACTTATAAAGAACTGAAAAATACACAAAAATAGGCTGAAAAGCAATTTCAATGGCACTGTAAAGGTACAAATTTTTTTAAAAATAGACAAGAAAAAACGCAGAATTATTTGCATATATGCAATTTTTGTTGTACCTTTGCAGCGGATTTTGAAATATAGTAATAAAATATATTAACTTAATCAACTTAATCACAAAAAAGTATGAAAAAGATTCTTTTTGTTTTGGTAGCTATGCTTACCTTGGTTTTCACGGGTTGCAAAATCGAGAGTTCTAAAGTTACGGTTTCTGTAAAGGACACAGCAGGTGCTCCTGTTAACAATTGTCCTGTCATCTATGCCGACTACGCTTCTATTGTTCTTGATGCTCTTGTTCCTTCGCCTGAGCAACTGATTACCAATACAGAGGATTGTTGGGAGTATGCATCGACAAATGCACAGGGTACTGTTACAGTTGACATTATTCTTGGAGTTTCGAGCATGAAATACCGTTTTGGAGCGTACGATTCCGGTAAAAACGACTGGGTATGGAAAGACGTTAATCTCAAACGCGGCGTGAACGACGAAGTAGAAATTGTTGTAAACAAATAAACTATCTCGTATCTCTTGAAGCCCTGCCTCTGAAATGAACCCCGAAAGTTAGACAAAAAACTTTTGGGGTTTATTTTATGTATAAGAAACATTCAATTGAAGAACGGCTGTTAGCTGTAAAAAAATGTTTAGAAGGTTATGCACCTAAAGCGGTTGGT
>ODAI010266179.1_pt1 | contig 10560 bp, 5 predicted proteins | sample 1539321 | NCBI WGS metagenome assembly ODAI01 (sample SAMN02144231, study PRJEB22623) | gut metagenome | biome: sheep rumen | host: Ovis aries | place: New Zealand | reverse complement strand
TTGTTGTGCCAGAAGAAGATTTGCCAGTAAAACTTCCATACAATGTAGAATTTACTCCAGATGGAGAATCACCACTTAAAAAATCAAGTGAGTTTATGAATTGCACTTGCCCTAAATGTGGAGGAAAAGCGACAAGAGAAGCGGATACGCTAGATACATTCGTATGCTCTTCATGGTATTACTTAAGATATCCAGACTCAAAGAATTCTGAAAAAGCTTTTGATAAAGAAATTGTAGATAAAATGCTACCAGTAGATGTATATGTTGGTGGAAAAGAGCATGCTGCAATGCATTTGATATATGCTAGATTTATGACAAAGGCATTACGTGACCTAGGATATCTTGACTTTGATGAACCATTCAAGAAACTTATACATCAAGGGATGATATTAGGACCAGACGGCAACAAGATGAGCAAGAGTAAGGGAAATACAGTTTCACCTGAGGAATATATTGAAAAATACGGATCAGATATATTTAGAATGTATATAATGTTCGGATTTGACTATAGACAAGGTGGACCATGGGACGAAAAAGGAATAGACTCGATGACTAAGTATTTCTCTAGAATAGAAAGATTAGTGGATATTGTAAATGAATTAAGGAAAAAAACTAATAGTACAAGTGTAGGAATGAAGGAAAAAGAACTACTTAGATTAAAGAATCAAACAATTAAAGCTATGACAGAAGACATAGATGATTTTAGATTTAATACGGCTATTGCAAGAAGCATGGAACTATTTAATATGATAAGTGATTATATAAGAGAAAATGAGGTTAATCTAGATACTGCAATTGATTCAGCAGAGACACTTATCAAATTGCTAGCACCTCTTGCACCACATTTTGCAGAAGAAGAATGGGAAAAACTTGGAAAATCAGGATTTGTATATAATGAAAAATGGCCTGTAGTAAAGATAAGCGAAATGAATGGAGGAACAAAGGAAATACCTGTACAAATAAATGGAAAACTTAAACTTTGTGTAATAGTTGATGCAGAAGATACACCAGAAGTGATGCTAAACAAGATAAAGAATACACCACAAGTTATGGATATTTTTGCAAAAGAGCAAGTTGTAAAAGAAATCTATGTACCTGGAAAGATATATAATATTGTAGTAAAGAGATAAAGAAAAAGGAAGCGTTGATGAAGATTAATGCTTCCTTTTTCTTTTAACCAGTAACAGCTTTTTTAATTTCCAATAAATCTGAATGAGAACCAGTTCTGAAAGCAGTAAGTAATAATTCATCTTTATCAATTTTATAAATTAAAAGCCAATTAGGTTGTATGTGACATTCCCTATATCCGTTTATAATTCCCATGCAAAGAGTGATCTCTGCTTTCTTCAGGTAAATTTTCTCCTCTAGATAATTTCCTTATAATATTATCTAGCAATTCCATATTGAGACCACGCTTTTGCATAAGCTTATAATCTTTCTTAAATTTATTTGTATAGTATAAATTTAGCATAATTAATCTTCTTTCTTTAGATCTTTTAACATTTCTTCTACATCGGTATACTTTTTACTTAATCCTATTCCTTTTTGAGCATCTTCAATAGCTTTGATGGTTTCATTATTTAATTCAGGTATTTTAACCTCAAAAGGAATACTACCAGTTAAAACAACTTGACGTAAAAGCATATTAATTAAATTAGTAAAATTAGTTCCTAAATAATCAAGAGTTTCTTTTGCTTGCCTTTTTGTTTTTTCATCTACATTTACATTTATTGTAGCCATATGATCACCTCATAATATATTATACACATATAATAACATAATATACACATAATGTCAAGAAAGATTTTCTAAAAGTTGCATTTTTATGTAAAATATGATATAATATTAATCAGCAAAGCAATAGCTTTAATTGAAACCCAAATAATTAACAAATAAGGAAGAACAGGAGGATAAAAAAATGATTAATTGGGTGAAAAAAGTTTTAGCAGTGGTAGTAGTTGCATTTGTTATGCTTGCCATTTGTGGTACAGCATATGCAGAAGGCACACAAGTACAGAATATTATCGAAACAACTATATCAGACGATTATCAAGTTTCGGTGATTAATCTTACTGCCGAAGAAGTAAACATTAAAGTAGAACTGGTATTTCTCAATGAAGAAGATATTCTCTATACAAAGGAGCTTGATATTTATTTAGTAGCTCATGAGACAAAAACTTATGATGCAAGAGAAATTTATAATGGCTCAAGAACTACAAAAGTAGAAGTAAGAGGAGTTTATGAATCAAACAGTTTAAAAAAAGCATATGCAAATTTAAAAATTGGAGGTATCTGCATTGTATTTGGATTTGTCATATTCATTATAATCAGAATTGTTGATCCAAGATTAAATGAGCTTTGGGACATTATAGCAACTATTGCAATTGCTCTAATTATAGTAGGGGTTGTTTTTGGAGTTAGAGGACTTAGTTTCTATCCTGGCTGCTAAACTCGTAGAGAGTATCCTTATTTTAGGATACTCTCCTCGATTTATTTGTAACTAAATTGGATAATTCGAAAGTTTTATGTTTTAATATTTTTAACCTTCTCTCGATAATTGGCGAAAAAACGTAAAAAATGTTTGCATTTTTTACGTTTTAATTATATAATAAATAAGAAAAATTTTATGGATTGGAAGGCGAACTTTATGACAGAAAAAGTAAGCTATGAACTAACAAATCCACAAAAGAGCATTTGGAATATGGAAGAATATTTCAAGGGCACTACAATCAACAACATTTGTGCCCCTGATATAATAAATGAGAAAATCGATGCAAAGGCATTAGAGCAAGCTTTAAACAATATTGTAAAGAAAAATGATAGCTTTAGAATTCAAATAGAACTTCAAAATGGAGCTCCTATGCAATATATTGCAAAGTATAAGCCTTTTGAAATCGAAGTAGTACATATAAAAAATGAAGAGGATGTTAAACAAATAGAAAAAGAAGGAATTAATCATAAATTCGAAATTTTTAATTCTTCTCTTTATCATTTCAAAATATTTATAATGGAAAATGGATGCGGTGGTTTTGTAATCACGGCACACCATTTGATTTCTGACTCTTGGTCTATGGGACTTGTTGCAAAACATGTCATAGAAGAATATCATGCGATAAGGAATAATGAAGAATTACCACAAGTAGAAACATCATATATACATTACATAGAAGCAGAAAAAGAATATAAACAAAGTAAAAAATATGAAACGGATAAAACATATTGGAATGAATTATTTGAATCCATTCCAGAACAGGCAACGATTCCTGGAAGTAATAAAGCTTTCAAGAGTCTTTCTTGTGATGGAAAAAGAGATTCTTTTTGGCTAGATACTCAAATTGTAGAAAAAATGAATGCATTTTGTACAGACAATAAAATATCTGCATTCAACTTTTTGATGGCAATTTATGCGATTTATCTTGGAAGAGTATCAAATTTAGATGATTTTGTAATTGGGACACCAATTTTAAATAGAGCAAATTATAAAGAGAAACAAGCAATGGGAATGTTCATAAACACTGTTCCCGTAAGAATAAATACAAAAAGCGAAGAAAACTTCGCTTCATTTTCACGTGCCATTGGAAAGAATATGATGGGTGTTTTAAAACACCAAAAGTACTCATATAATCAGATTTTAGAAGATTTAAGAAATAAAAATGCAAACATTCCAAATCTATATAATGTAATGATTTCATATCAAATAACAAAGGCGTTTAGCAAAGAATATGGAGATTATAAGACAGATTGGATTTTCAATGGCTATGTTGGAGATGATTTAGACATACACATAACAGACTTAAATGACACAGGAGAGCTAAAAGTTAGCTATGACTATTTGAAAGACAAATATACAGAAAAAGATATTGAAGATTTGCACAAACGTATTGTGTATATGATAAAACAGGTTTTAGATAATGAAGAAATTTTAACAAGTGAACTAGAAATTGTAACAGAAGAAGAAAGAGAAAAAATATTAAACGACTTTAACAATACAAAAGTTGATTATCCAAGAAACAAAACAATAGTAGATTTATTTGAAGAACAAGTAGAAAAGACACCTGAAAATGTTGCTGTTGTTTTTGAGAATAAAAAAATTACATATAGAGAGTTAAATGAGAAAGCTAATAGTTTGGCGAGATATTTAGTAAATAATGGAGTCAAAGATAATGATGTTGTCAGTATTCTATTAAACCGTTCTTTAGAATTAATAATTGCAATATATGCTATACTAAAATCAGGTGCATCATATGTATTAATAGATCCAGATTTACCCGAGGAGAGAATAGACTATATAACAAAGGATTCAGATTCAAAATATTGTATTACAAATAAGAAATTACAAAATAAAGCAAATATAGAAAATAGAATAAACATTGACGAATTTGATTTTTCAGTATTTGATATAAAGAATATATCAACTAAATATAATGATAATCTATGCATAATTTATACATCAGGCTCTACAGGAAATCCAAAAGGAGTTTTGTTAAATAGAAGATGCTTTACAAATCTTATTTATGCATTTGATAAAGAAATGAATATATCAAGTTGCAAAAACATTTTGGGAATTGCAACTGTATCGTTTGATATGTTTGCAGTTGAGATATATTGTACCACTTCTTTTGGAAATACATTGATACTTGCAAATGAAGAAGAACAAAAAAATCCGATTGCAATGAGTAATTTGATTAAGAAAAATAATGTAGAATTTTTAATAACTACACCTTCTAGAATAGAACTTTTGCTAATGAAAGAATGTGGAAATCCATTAGAAAATTTAAAAGGTTTTCAATTAGGTGGAGAAAAATTAACAGAAAATTTGTGCAACAGATTAATGAAGAAATCTAAAGCAAAAATATATAATGGATATGGACCAACAGAAATTACAGCTTTTTGTACAAATAAATTAATATCTAAAGATGATGTTACAATAGGAAAACCTATATCAAATGTACAGGTTTATATTTGTGATGCAAATATGAAACTATTACCAATAGGAGTATCAGGTGAAATTTGTGTGGCAGGGGAAGGCATCACAAATGGATACTTAAATAATAGTGAAGCAACATCTAAAAGTTTTGTGAAAAATCCTTATGGAGAAGGTTTTATATACAAGACGGGAGATTTAGGAAAGTACAGAAATGACGGAGAAATCGAATATATTGGTCGTTATGATTTCCAAGTAAAAATCAGAGGACAAAGAATAGAATTAGGTGAAATAGAAGAAAAAATATCACAATTTCCTGGAATAAAGTCTTGTATTGTTGTAAAAAAGGGTGATAACTTATCACATGAATTTTTATGTGCATATTATAATGCAGATAAGAGCATAAACACACCTGAATTACGCGATTTTTCAGCAAAACTTTTGCCAAAATATATGATACCTAGCTACTTTGTTGAGGTTAATGAATGGCCATATAATCACAATGGAAAAATAGACATAAAAAAATTACCAGAGCCACAAATGTTTGAGACAAAGTCAGAAATTATTCTACCAAGAAATGAAGTGGATTCAAGATTAATAGAAATATTAAAAGAAATACTAAATGTACAAAATGTAAGCATTGAAAGCTCTTTCTTTGACCTTGGTGGGGATTCTTTATCTGCAATTAATCTAGGTGTAAAAGTCCAAAGTGAATTTAAAGCTGAGCTTATGGTTAAGGAAATTTTAGAAAATCCAATTGTTAAAGATATTTCTGATATTATTTCTAAAAAGATTAATAGTGGCGAAGAAATAAATATACCAAAAGCAGAGAAATCAGAATATTACCCACTGTCTTCAGCACAAAAAAGAATATATTTTGCAAGTCAAGTTGCGGGTGAAAATTCAACTCTATATAATACTCCGGGGGGAGTTATATTAGATGGAAAAATAGATTCAAAAAAACTAGAAGATTGTATAAACGCGCTAATTAACAGGCATGAATCTTTAAGGACATATTTTGAAGTAATAGATGAAAAAGTTGTACAAAAAATCAAAGAGAATATTGAATTTAAGCTTGAAATATTAAAAGATATAAACTATGAAAAGATTGAAAACATTTACAAAGAATATGTTAAACCATTTGATTTAACAAAAGCGCCTTTATTTAGAGCAAAACTTGCAGAATTTACAAATGGAAAAGTAGCGCTATTTGTTGATATGCATCATATTATATTTGACGGAGCTTCAATGTCTATATTTATTGATGAACTTTGCAAATTATATAATGGAGATGAATTATCAGAGCTTAATATTACATACAAAGACTATGCTACTTTTGAGAACAAAATGCTTACTGAAGGAAAATTAGAAGAAGCAGAAAAATACTGGGTACATCAATTTGAAGGAGAAATACCTGTATTAGATATGCCATTAAATTATCAGAGACCTGCTATACAAGCCTTTGAAGGAAACAAGGTGTATTCATTACTAGATTCAGATATAAGAAAGCAAATAGAAATAAAGGCGCAGAGTATGGGAGTCACACCATACATGCTACTTCTATCTGCATTTTACATATTACTATCAAAGTATACATCTCAAGACGATATAGTAGTTGGAACACCTGCAGCATCAAGAAACATAGCTAACACAGAAAATATAATAGGTATGTTTGTAAATACACTAGCACTAAGAAAAGAAATAGATAGTAAGTCATCATTTAAAGAGTTTGTATTACAAGTTAAAGAAAAAATGTTAAACAGCTATAAATACCAAACATATCCGTTTGACGAGTTAGTAAAAAAAATAGATGTTAAGAGAGATACAAGCAGAAATCCATTATTTGACACAATGTTTATATACCAAAATAATAGAATAAGAAAGCTTGACTTCAAAGGAGTAAAATCAGAATATTTTACACCCGATATAAAGATTTCTAAATTTGATTTATCATTGGAAGCAATGCCAACTGATGACGGGATAAGATTATCATTTGAATATGCAACGAAACTATTTAAAGAAGAATTCATACAAAATTTATGTAATAATTACATAAATATTATAAAAAATGTTTTAGAAAATGAAGATACTAAAATATCAGATATTTGTATGCTTTCAGAAAATGAAAAAAATAAAATATTATATGAATTCAATGACACAAAAGTAGATTATGAAAAAGAAAAAACAGTAGTAAAGGCATTTGAAGAGCAAGCACAAAAAACACCAAATAATATTGCTGTGATATTTGAAGAACAAGAAATAACATATAAAGAATTGAATGAAAAAGCAAATAGTTTAGCAAACAATTTAAGAAAAAATGGAATAGGCAGAAATGATTTAGTGGGAATTATGGTAAACCGTTCTATAGAAATGATAGTTGCAATTCTGGCTGTGCTAAAATCAGGAGGAGCATATATCCCAATAGACCCTACATATCCACAAGATAGAGTAGAATATATGCTAAATAGTAGTAATGCAAAACTTTTATTAACACAAGAAAAGCTAAAAAATAAAGTGAAATTTGAAAACAAGATATTTATAGAGTTGAGTAATAAGGAAACATATTCTTATCCAACTGAAAATTTAGAAAGTATCAATACACCTGAAGATTTATTCTATGTAATATTCACATCTGGCTCTACAGGAAGGCCAAAAGGTGTTATGATTATGCATAAAACAATGACAAATTTCACAAATTATTGTAATAACTATGTTGAATACTTGAAAAATCCTACATATCAAACAATACTTTCAATAACAACTATAAGCTTTGACATATTTGCTTTTGAAACAATTATTTCTTTGCAAAGAGGATTAAAAGTAGTTATTGCAAATGAAAATGAACAAACAACACCAAAACTTATAAATGCATTGATAGAAAAACATAACATCACAATAACTCAATCAACACCATCAGTAATGCAAGTATTTGTAAATAATATAGAAGAAGTTCCAGCACTAAAAAATATAAAATATATAACCTTGGCAGGAGAACAGCTTCCATTAGAACTAGTAAATAAATTACATAAGATAGCAGATATGAAAATTTATAATGGATACGGACCAAGTGAAACATACTATGTTACTCTGACAGAAATGAATGATGAAGTTATAACTATAGGAAAACCGCTAGACAACACTCAAATATATATTTTAGATAAAAATTTAAAACCTGTTCCAATTGGAAGTACCGGCGAGTTATACATGTCAGGAGATTGTGTGGCGAAAGGATACTTAAATAATGATGAATTAACTAAAAAAAGCTTTATTCCGAATCCTTTTGTACCAGGAACTATTATGTATAAGTCTGGAGATTTAGGAAAATATACAGAAGAAGGAAACATACTTTGTTTAGGAAGAGCTGATCATCAGATAAAAATTAGAGGGCAAAGGATCGAACTTGGAGAGATAGAATCACTTATGCTAAAATATCCAAATATAAAAAATGCTACAGTCGTAAAGCAAAATATTCAAAATAGAGAATGTATTTCGGCATATTTTATCTCAAATAAGAGAATAGCTGTAAATGAGCTCAGAAAGCATCTATCTCGATCACTTCCAAGATATATGGTACCATCCTATTTTATAGCATTAGATGATTTTCCATATACGCCAAATGGAAAAGTGGATAAAAAAGCTTTACCTTTACCTACAGAGGTTTTAAATGTAAGTGATGAAAAGTATGTTTCACCAAAAACAGAGCTTCAAAGAAAATTAGTAAGGACTTGGGAAAAGGTTTTAAATACAAAACCAATAGGAATAAATGACAATTTCTTTGAACTAGGTGGAGATTCTATCCTAGCAATGAATTTGAATATTGAACTACTTAAGATAACAAATAGAATTACTTACTCAGATATATTCCGCTTCCCAACTATAGCAGAACAAGAAGAAAAAATAAATTCTAGTGAAGATAGCTTAATGTTTAGCAAGATAGAAAATTTATCTGATAACTATGTATATATTCTAAAAAGAAATAAAAATAAAGAAAAGGTAAAGACTTGGCATCCAAAGAATGTTTTACTTACTGGAGGAACAGGGTTCTTAGGAATACATATTTTAGAAGAATTTATTGAAAATGAAGAAGGAAATATTTATTGTATTGTAAGAGAAGAGCCGGGCCTAACTGCAAAAGCTAAACTACATCAAAAATTAAATTATTACTTTGGAAATAAATATGATGACTTGTTAGATAAAAGAATATTTGCAGTTATTGGAAACATTTCAAAACCAGGATTTGGACTAAATCAAGAAGAATTATTAGAACTTGCAAATTCAGTTGATGTAGTAATAAATAGTGCTGCGCGAGTGGCTCATTTTGGTAAGTATGAAGATTTCTATAATTCAAATGTTAGAAGCGTAAGATATATAATAGATTTTTGCAATAGCTTTAACAAAAAACTATATCATATATCTACAATTGGCGTTTCAGGCCTAACACTTGATACAACATCATTGATGTATGGAAAACGTAAGAGAAAAAGTAGTCAAGTCATTTTTGATGAAACATCACTATATGTAGGACAGATTATAGATAATGTGTATACTCGAAGTAAATTTGAAGCTGAAAGCTATGTATTAAATGCAATATCTAGAGGATTAGATGGATATATTTTACGTATGGGAAACCTCATGCCAAGATATAGTGATGGTGTATTCCAAGAAAACATATTGGATAATGCATTTATAAATAAACTAGCAGCATTTACAAAAATAGGAGTAATACCAGATTATTTGGCAAACTATATGTTAGAATTTACACCAGTTGACTATGCAGCAAAAGCTGTATATAAAATAGTAACACATCCTACATATTCAAATAGGTTATTTCATGTATATAATCACAAGGATGCTACTATGGATAAATACATGAAAATACTAAAAAAGCAAGGATATAATATTGAAATAGTACCAGAAGAAGAGTTTAAAGAAAAAATAAATTCAATATTACAAGATGAAAATTCTAAGAATTTATTAAATAATTTAGCAAATGATTTCAATAGGGATTTACATTTGCCATATAAAACTGATATAATAATAAAGTCAGATTTTACAACTAAATATTTACGAAGAATTCACTTTAAATGGCCAAAAATTTCTAATAAATATCTGACAAGATTTGTAACTGTACTAAGGAAGGTGATTTAGATGTTAACAAAAGAAGATTCTCTTGCGCTAGGAGTTTTAATATTTTTATGTTTATTACTAACATTTCTTTTGAATTACGTACTAAATAAAAAGAACAAGAAACAACTTGATAAGATGTTCTGTGTATTGTTTTTACTAATGCTATTTTGGATGTTATGCATGATACTTCAAATTGTTTGCGTAAATATATTTAATGTAAATATAAAATATTTCTTTTATTTATGTCACATTGGAATATGCTTTATGCCAGTAGTATTACTATTTATAGCATTAATCTTTTCAAGAACAAAAGTAGAATTTAGTAAAAAACACTTATGGCTATTTTTAATACCAGTGCTTTCAATTATAATTCTTTGGACAAATGATTTTCATCATTTGTTCTATGAATATTATTCAACAGTATATGAAGATACTGTAGTTGGACCATATTTCTATGTACATACATATTATACATACTTTTTATGTGGTATAGCATTATATATTTTAGT
>ODAI013823605.1_pt1 | contig 10561 bp, 10 predicted proteins | sample 1539321 | NCBI WGS metagenome assembly ODAI01 (sample SAMN02144231, study PRJEB22623) | gut metagenome | biome: sheep rumen | host: Ovis aries | place: New Zealand | reverse complement strand
CATTGCCGTGGCAAACACCTGTCATTCCCGTGCTCCGACACGGGAATCCCTTGCTACTGCGTAGTCTCAATCTTTATTTCCATGTGGGTGCGGCTGGTGATTCTGCTGGCAGAAATCCTACTACCACCAACATTTTCGCATCCCTCAATTATAAGCTCATAGGTGGCTCCATACTCCATAGGAGTTATAATGCAGTATTGCGGAGCTGCATAGGGATTACCGTGCGAACCTTCAGTGCTTTCGGTGATGGTGATGTTGCCGTTCTCCAGCCTGACAAAATCGGACTCGACTTGATAATCCATATTGAAAAGAGATTGCCGTATCAAGTACGGCAATGACAGGTAATCAAGTACGGCAATGACAGACAATCAAGTGCGGGAATGACAGACAATCAAGTATGGCAATGACAGGCAATTGTTATTTTTCCCACTCGGTCTCTATTTTCACAAGCTTGTCACCGCTGAAATGAAAAATCAGACGGAAGCCAGATCCTCCGTGGTCCACAAAATACTGCAGCAAATCACCCGCAGTTTTGACCGAACCATCCTTTTCTCCACGTGGCAGAACGCCTATAAAATCAACCCAGTATACCGATGACTCATCAAGTTTTGTCCGAAGCGGCTCACCGAGCAAATCAACGAGCTCCTTTTTTGTTATCCCCATTTTGAAAACGGTTCCTTCAAGCACGTCATTGTTTTCCGCGACATTTCCCGCCTTGTGGATTTTCTCCGCTGAATCCGACGCAATTTCCGTCACACGTTTTATGCTTTCCAACCAGATGTAATCTTGATACGCATCCTCATCAATGACAAGCAGACCTTTTTCAACGGCAGCGTCAAAGAGTTGCTGATTGTATTCCGCATCCTTGCTTTTGTCGTATGGCTCCAGATATCCTCCGAAAACCCAGAAGTATTGCGTTATGCTCTCGCCGTCCATATCAAAAAGACTGATTCTGTACCACGGGGAAGTAATGCCGTCAATCGTGTCTTCCTTTACCGTTTTTGCATCATAGGATGTTTTCGTTCCTTTTAAAATCACATGGGAACTTTTTTGCTCCACGTCACTTTTGTAATAAGAATCCTCAAGCAAATCTTTTAATGCGACCGTCAAAAACATGGGGTACCAGAAACTTGCCTCATTGCCTTTTTGCGAAGGTTCGTGACGGATTTTAAGATTATCGCTCGCGACCACTCCGGTCGGTTCTGTTTTTATGACCTCAATTCCCTTCAGAATGCTTTTTGTGCCGACAGGATTTTTTTCCACGCCACTTCTCAGAATCACGTTTTCATTCCGTAAAACTCCCACATCGTAAAAATCCTTGAAGTCGTAATCGTAAACGAGACTTGTTTCCTTTCCGTCGGGGAAAATCAAATCATCCCACCGGCTGCTCCTGAAATTCGGAAAAAACAAAGTGAGCTGATTTCCGTCCAGCTTGAACTCACCTTTTTGTCCCATGTAACCGCCGAATGGAGAAAAAACATAATATGTGCCGTCATCATCAAAGGCAATCCGCACATAGTTCAGGGGCTCGGAAATGACTTCGACGCTCCAAGTCCCGAGAAGATAATCCATGGAAAGATTTTTTTCCGCTTGTGTATATTTGTGCTTTGATTTCAATGAGCGGATATAATCAAAACTTCCCTTTTCTTCCGTCTTGTTGAGGCTGATATTATCACCGCTCGTTTTAACGCTTGTTTTAACGTTCGTGTCATCGCCTTCGAGTAAATCTTCTGAATCTATTTTTGACTCTTCAGAAAACTCATTTTCTGTCCGCGTGTCCTTTTCCGCTTTTCCCCTGCATGATGAAAAAATCAAAGGAACGCAAAGAGCAAAAAGTGCCGGGATGATTTTTCTGAGTGATTTTCTCACGTCTCCCACTTCTTGTACACCTCCCCGGACTCAAGATTCTTCCATAAAAAGATTCCCTTTTCAAAAGTCATGTATGAGTGGCAGCTTTTTTCCTTGGGGATTGCGACGGAGCCCGGATTCAGATATGTGAAATCCTCAAGCTCATCGCAGGCCGGTACGTGGGTGTGTCCGCAAAGCAGGATGTCGCCTTTTTTCATGGGAAGCGGATTTTCCTTGCATGCGTGGTGTCCGTGGGTCGCGTAAATCAAACGGGAGGACCCGAAGTCCAATGCGATGTAGTCAGCCATAATCGGGAAGTCCAAAACCATCTGGTCCACTTCACCGTCACAGTTTCCCCTCACGCAAAGAATCTTTTCCCGGATTCCGTTCAGCATTTTAATCACGTCTTTTGGCGAGTACTCTTCGGGCAAATCATTTCTGGGTCCGTGGTAGAGCAAATCACCCAAAAGCAAAAGTCGGTCAGCTTTTTCACTCTCAAACTTTTCCAAAGTCATGCGGCAAAATTTTGCGGAGCCGTGAATGTCAGAGGCAATCATCCATTTCATATCAATCTCCTAGTCCCAGCAGCTGAGACCCGCATTTTCCAAACCGATGTCCTTCGCGTGGAACTCAGGATTCTTTCCCTCTTTTCTCTGTCTCTCATAATTGTCAAGAGTTTTTCCCACCACTCCAAAGAGAACGAAACAACACGGAAGATTGATTATGGTCATAAGTCCCATGGCAATGTCAGCGACCGCCCAAGCCGCATCCATCGGAACAATCGCACCGAAGAAAATCACGAGCACACAGGCAACATAGAAAATGTTCATGAAGATTTTTCCCGGCTTCCTTTTTTTGTTCATGTAAATCAGGGCATTGTCCACATAATAGAGATTTCCGAGAAGAGTCGGAACCGAAAAGAGAATCATCGCCGCCGTAATGAAAATTGGACCTGCCGAACCGAAGACCGTGCTGAGCGCATTTTGGACATAGGGAGTTCCGTTGACTTTTTCAGAAATCTCCACGCCGCTTGAAAGACACATGAGGGCAGTTGCGGTACAAAGAAGCATTGTGTCGATGTAAACGGAAACGGTCTGAACGAGTCCCTGCTTTACAGGATGCGATACATTTGCAGAAGCCGATGCGTTTGGAGCCGAACCCACACCTGCCTCGTTTGAGTAAAGACCACGCTTGATTCCAAAAATCAGACAGGAGCCCGATATGCCCCCGAAGATTGATTTGAAATCAAATGCGTCCCTGAAGATTGCGGCAAACATGGCCGGGATGTTCGTAAAGTGCGCGATGATTACAATCAGTGAGACAAGCACATAGAAAATCCCCATGAAAGGAACCATCACCTCCGTAAGTCTCACAATCTTTTTTCCGCCTCCGAAAAGACAGAGCCCCACAAGGATTGCGAGAACCGCACCGATGATTACCGGAGTCCATTTTGCGTCGTAAAATGAATATGCCGCGAACGTAGACTGCAGATTGTATGAACACAAAAGATTGAATCCACCGGCGTAGGTCGCAATCAAAAAGATGCAGAAGAGGATTGAGAGAAACGGTGCCTTCAAAGCCTGCTCAATGTAATACGCGGGACCTCCGTAAAAAGTTCCGTCCTTGTCACGTCTCTTGTAAATTTGAGCGAGCGTGCTTTCCACAAATGCCGATGCGGCTCCGATTATGCACATCACCCACATCCAGAAAACAGCGCCAGGTCCTCCAAGACAAATTGCCGTCGAGACACCCACGATATTTCCCGTGCCGACCCTTGACGCGGTTGAGACCATCAGAGCCTGAAACGAAGAGACATGCTTTTTGTCCCCCGGTTTTTCCAGAATCATTTTGCAGGCCTCACCGAAAAGCCTGATTTGAACTCCACGTGTCCTGAACGTAAAGTAAAATCCAGCCACAGCCATGACGATAATGAGCACGGGATAATAAAACACCCCGTCAATTTTGTCCAGAATACCGGTCACTTTCTCTAAAAACATGTTTTCTCCTTTTTCTGTTTTCTTCTACTATATAGCATTTTATATTCGGCAAACAAGAAGCCCAAAGAAATTTTTATTTCTTTCCCCTCGCCTTCCACGCCGGATACCATTTTGAAAACCATGCCGTAAAAATTCCCATCGCAACCGGAATCAAATTGTTCACGACAATCAGAAGATTTCCAAAACCTGCTTTCCTCAAAAAGAATGTCCAAACCGCAGTCAGAATGTAAAGCACTCCCCAAGCCGCAGCCAGAATGTAATTCGCATTCATAAAAAGAGGATTCTTAACAGCCTCCTCCCCGCCGTAACTGTATTTTACATAGGACGCGCAAAGAGGTTCCTTGAAACAACAGGAGACGAGCCAGAAAAGACCGAACACAAGATATCCGATGTTCGTAATCAAATCACCTTTTCCGCTGATGTTTGCGACAAGGGAAAGGATTGCAACCGCAGAAAGAGAAAGCCTGTCCCAGATGATGAGCCGGTGTTTTCCCATAATCAAAGGAACAAGAGCACAGACAAGAAGAGAAACAAGCGATCCGGTTTTTACATCAATGGCAAGCGAAATCCAAAATGTTATCCAGGGAATCAGCATACTTGTCATGGAAGGATTTTTCTGCACAGATTTTTTTCCCTCGCTAGATTTTTCATTCTGCGTCTCATGCGACTCACTCAGTTCGTTTCCGAAGATTTTGTTCCAGTCCATCATCAGGGAAAAATCACCCGTAACGCTGTACAGATTTTTTGCAAGCGCCTCAGCTCCAGCAATCTCTCCCCGGGAAATGGATGCCCAAAGTTCAAAGGGTGTCTCAACGCAGGTCGTGGTCTTCAAACTTCCGTCGGTAAAAACTTCGCTTCCGTCTTTTCCAAGCAGAATCTGATAGCTCGTTCCCAAATCCGTGTAACGCATCTCAAGCACACGGTCCTTTCCGCCATAAGATTTTTTATTGTAGAGAGCCGCCATCTGTTTTGTAAAAGTCAAATCCGCCGAATCCTTTTTTCCGGTTCCCTTGTCGATTCCCCAGTTCGCGTCCGCAAGTTTTTCAAAAACATCTTTCGGATAAAGCAGCGTCTCCAGTTGATTTTGTGTCGCTTCTGAAATCTGTCCTTCCGCATATTCACACCCGGCTTTTTTTACAGTCTCAAGATACTGCCCGGTTCGTTCGGAAAGCTCAGGCACATTGAAGAGCTCACCCTGCCCGCAGAAAATTGTCGCATAATTTCCACGTCCAAGAAAATGGTCAAACATTTTTGTCACGCTGTCATAATTTCCCTTCGCAGAATAAAATCCGCATGTGGAGACAAGGACGTGCCTCACGCCGCTCATGTCAAACCTTGCGTCATGGCTCCCGCTTCCATATCCGCTATCATTCTCGCTCATAAACGGAAGACTCATCGGAAGCTGTCTGTCAATGAGATTTTTCAAAAGCCCCGGAACATTAAAATAATAAAGTGGAAAGCTCCACACAATCAATTTGGACTCAAGCATTTTTTGAATCACCTGCTGCATGTCGTCCTTTATGCAACATGACCCCGGAGTATTTTTCCAACATGCGAAACATCCCTTGCAAGATGCGATTTTCATTGAGGCAAGATCCAGTCTTTCAATCTCCACCTGGGAGCCGCGACTCTCATTTTGATTTTTGAATCCTTCTATAAAACTTTCCGCCAAACGAAGCGAATTGCTCCTCTTCCCCTTGGGACTACCGTTGATTAAAAGAACTTTCATGCTTTACCTCCTCCAATTCTTTTATGCAATGCTCACACCACTTTCTGAGCATCTTCTCATACATAAGTCCAAAATCCATCGTGAATTTCCAGTACAAAGTTTTCAGCGGATCCGGCATGTTTTTCTGATATTCTTTTCTGAGCAAAACAGCCTTGTCACTTCCGTCCGGAAAAATCGATTCCTTTTCGGGGAGCGACTTAAAAAAATCAATTCCCTCGTCAATGCTGCATTCTCCGAGAAAAAATGTTTTCATCATCAGCGGATTTCGGACCGGATTTTTTCCGCCATCCTCCTTCAACCAGCGTTTCAGCTCAGCCCTTCCTTTTTTTGTGATTGAAAGCATGTTCCTCTCATGCCCCGACTCCTGCTCCACACGGGTAGATTTTATCCACCCGTTTTTTTCAAGCGACTGCAATTCCCTGTAAATCTGACTGGTCTGTGCCTGCCAGAAAAAACTCAATGAATCACGAAAGACCGTCATAATCTCATATCCGTTCATGCTCCCGTAATTCAAGAGTCCAAGAATACCATGTTTCAGCATCCGAGCCCCCTATATTCCACTTGTAGAATATCATAATCAAATTATACTTCCACTTGTGGAATATGTCAAGCGTTTTTCGCTCTAGATTTTTTTCAAAATATCAAGTAGAATTCATTCATCCCAAAGAAAAGGACAGAATATGAAAACAATAACTCTCGGCTCCACTTTAATCACCACACCACAAAATGCGTTCGGTGCACTCCCGGTCCAGCGTGTTGATATGGACACTGCCGTAAAAATTCTCCGGAAAGCATACGACGGAGGCATGACCTTTTTCGACACTGCCCGCGCCTATTCCGACAGCGAGGAAAAAATCGGCATGGCATTTGGAAACGGATGGCTTGAGCGTGATAAAATCTACATCGCGACAAAATCCACGGCAGAGACACCGGAAAAACTCAAATCTGATTTGGAAACATCACTGAAAAATCTTCGCACGGATTACATCGACATCTACCAGCTGCATTGTGTAAAGCAATGTTACAGGCCAGGAGACGGAACAGGACTTTACGAGGTTCTTGAGGAAGCAAAAAAGGAAGGAAAAATCCGGCACATTGGAATCACCGCACACAAAATCGGAATCGGGGAAGAGATTGCACAAAGCGGACTTTATGAAACACTTCAATTTCCTTTTTCATACCTTGCGACACAAAGAGACATCGACCTTGTGGAAAAATGCCGCGAAAACAACGTGGGATTCATCGCAATGAAGGGACTCTCCGGGGGACTTCTTACAAACTCAGACGCTTGCATGGCATTTATGACGGACTATCCCGTGCTTCCAATTTGGGGGATTCAAAAGGAAAGCGAGCTTGATGAGTGGCTCAGTTTTTTCCATAAAGAAGTGCGGATGACAGATGAGATTCGTGCCATAATCAAAAAGGACAGGGATGAGCTCCTTGGTGAGTTCTGTCGTGGATGCGGTTACTGCTCTCCTTGCACGGTGGGAATCACAATCAACCAGTGCGCGAGAATGAGTCAGATGATCCGTCGTGCCCCGTCACAAAACTGGCTCACACCCTACTGGCAGAAAGAGATGCTCAAAATTGAAAAATGCGTTGATTGCGGAGCATGTCTCAAGCGATGTCCTTACGAACTGAAAATTCCGTCCCTGCTCAGAAAAAATCTTGCTGACTACAAGGAGATTCTTGCGGGAAAACCAGTTTAAATCCAGAGACTCCAGAAAAAACTATTCGCGCACAAGAAGCTTGCCATTGGATTCGAGAATTGATTTTACATTTGAAAGTAAAAGGGTTCCGTCCGAGATGGCAGGTGACGCGCAGGAGATTTGGGAAATCCTAAGACCAGAGCCTTCCGCAGCCTCAATTTTTCCAGAAAGAGTCTCGCTTGGAAGGGCCGTGTTGACGACCATTTTTGCAACCGGTATGCCAGTAGCCTTTCCGTCAAGAAAATTTTCTGCCTCATCAAAAACATCATCCTCGTTCTCAAAGATTCTGTCAGCTATCCAAAGTTGGCAATAGTCCACGATGTCCTGAGAATCCAGCTCGGAATCATTTAAATCCACATACCTGACCATGCGGGCTGAAAATTTCTTTTTGCTGATTGACGGCGCCCCGATGTATTTTTCTCCGTCCACAGAGATTATAAAAGGAAGATTATTTGCAAAATCATTCAGGCAATCATCCCCCGAATCCGACTCGAAAAAAGCAAGCGGATCCTTGAAATCGTAAGTGAACTGATGGCTCAGCGTCAGATTTTTGTCATCATCAAAAGTGTAATCAAAATAACTGAGGTTCTGATACTTTTGTCTGATCATGGCAAGATGTGCTTTTTTCAAAAGGTCAAGGTAATTTTTTATCTTCTCGTCAAGGATTTTGTTCACTGCCTCTCCGTAAAGCGTAAAATCACGGCCCCGCTCATCAATTCCGTAATCAACGATATCCTGAATGGCCTCATGCGACTGGGGAATCGCAAGCGACAAAATCTCATTGTATTTGCTTGTGATGATATCCTGCTCTTCGCTTTGTGTGTGCAATCCTTTTTCATCGCGGTACTCACGCAGCCTCAGACGAAGCAATCCGTTGCCATACGAATATGAGAATTTCTGCTCAACGTTTTCGGAGGACGCACCCGTCACGGTCAAAAAGGTTTTGTCCACAACAATGGTCTGCCCGGTGGAAGCGCAATAATAAGTTCCGAGCGGTATGGAAGGCTTGTTCGTAACATAAGCGTCGCATCCGTAAAAGAGCGGACAAATCAGAAAAACCGCAAAAAAACAAAATGATTCAAAAATCTTTTTTTTCATAAGACTCTCCAATATTTAATTCATTTACTTTTCAAAATTAAGCACGTCATCTCTTGAGACAGAAATAATCGTTACAGTCAAAACATCTTTACCATTATAACATATTTTCGTCAAAAGAACTCGTTTTTTACCAAAAAATGACTTGTTTTTTTTCTATTTTAATGGTATTTCATTTTAAGACCGGAAAAGAGGCCGACAGGAAGATTTTATGGAAGAAAGCAAATCAGAAACTCTACCCAAACAAAATGAAAGTCCAAAAATGAAAAGGGGCGAGCTCCCCATGATAAAACTCTGTCTCCCCCTGGTTCTGGAACAGCTTTTCAGAATTTTAGTCTCATCGGCGGACACGGTGATGCTAAGCTCATATTCCAACTCGGCAGTCGCTGGCGTGGGTCTCATGGGCCAGTATGTCTTTTTCCTGAACATCCTTTTCGGAGTAATCACCACGGGAACCTCAATCGTCCTGGCTCAATATCTCGGAGCGAAAAAACCTAAGAACGAGCTGAACTCCATCGTGCAGGCAAGTACCGTGATGATTTGCACAGTCGCCCTGTTTCTTACATGCGTTGTTTTCCTAGGAACCAAGCCGCTCCTTTCCCGATACACGCTCGAAGATGAGGTCCGTAAAGCCGCATACGAATATTTTCTAATCTACGGCGGAATAGGCGCCATCGTAAATTCACTCAGTCTCCTGCAGTCATCCATCCTGAGATGCTACGGCTACACCAAGGAGGCTCTTTTCGTCACGCTGATTGCGAACATCATCAATGTTACGGGCAACGCTCTTTCCCTCTACGGATTCTTCGGTCTCCCGATTCTCGGCGTAAAAGGTGTCGCGGGTGCGTCGCTTCTTTCAATGACGGTCTCCTGCATCATTCTCTCACAAATCATCAGGCGGAAAAAAGACGTGCACTTTGATTTACGCGGAGTGAAAAAAACACCGCTTCATTATTACAAAATCATCCTGAGCGTGGGACTTCCTACCGCGAGCGAGAGTCTTTCCTACAACGTCTCCCAGATTGTCATCATGGCAATGATTTCAACGCTCGGCACATCAGCAATGTCGTCGCAGGTTTACATAAGGACAATCTGCCAGTACGTCTACATCGTCGCAATCGGAATGGGATCGGCCACACAGATAAAGACCGGCTATTACGTGGGAGCGCACAAAAGTGAGGTCGCATACAAAAAGATGTTCTTCTACTCGACTGTGGCGACATCGGTTTCCCTCGGCATGATTCTGCTCATCAACCTTTTAAATGCTCCCGTCATCAGAATCTTCACCACCGACCTACAGATTGTGAAGACTCTCAAAGCCCTGCTCAAAGTCGAGATTCTTCTGGAATTCGGACGCTCGCTCAACCTCATTTGGATCGGAGGACTAAAGGGCGCGGGTGACATACGATTCCCGGTTCTTTACGGCATGTTCTCGAACTGGTGCATCATGGTGTTTTTGAGCTGGCTCCTGGGTCTTAAAATGGGCATGGGCATTGTCGGCTGCTGGATAGGAATCGCACTTGACGAAACCACTCGCGGAATCGTGATGATTTTCCGATGGCTCAGCAAAAGATGGATGACAAAATCCCTGGTTCGCTCATAGAATCCGCAAAAAAAAACAAACCCCACCAGCAAAAGCCGATGGGGCCGCATAATAGCTTAAATATTACTCAAGATTTTACGTAGATATAAGTGGCAGTTGCACCACCCGATGTCATCTCAACCTTAAGTTTTCCACCCTCGAAAGTGATTGTAGCTCCCGCAGCTTCCCATGTGGCAATGTCAAAAGTTTCTCCCATAATGGTGACATTATCTCCGCTTACGGTTGCGGTCTTAAAGTCATCCGCAATTAACGCCCACGCATCCGCATTTGCAGAAGTAACCGTTACTCCCGCGGCAGTCACGCTTTCCAGAGTGTAGTCTCCGTCATTAGACGCAGCGTCGTTGTTACACGCGACAAGTGACACAAAGATACAGCTGAGAAGAGCCAGAAACAGGAATTTAAACTTTTTCATAAAAAAGCCTCCTAAAAAATTTATTCATCCGCTAACTGCAGATAGCTTAGTATACCCCCCCCCCGTATCTTGTCAAGGAAAAATTTTCCACTTCCAAAAAAAAATTACAGGAGGAGGATGTCCAAAAAGTAAAAAAATGTCATTATCGGGCTTGACCCGATAATCTAT
>ODAI012691496.1_pt1 | contig 10561 bp, 9 predicted proteins | sample 1539321 | NCBI WGS metagenome assembly ODAI01 (sample SAMN02144231, study PRJEB22623) | gut metagenome | biome: sheep rumen | host: Ovis aries | place: New Zealand | reverse complement strand
TGACTTAGCCCGAATGGCCGCCCCCTTTGGGGGTTGGGGGGCCTCCTCCGTGTCCTCTGTGCCCTCTGTGTTGAAAAGAAACAGCGAACAGAGTAAAATATATTTTTCACTTTTCACTCTTCACTTTTCACTCCCATCGGTCGGCCTCATTCTTCTCTCATTGCATCTACTGGCTTGATGTTCATTGCCCTTAGTGCCGGGGCAAGTCCTGCCGCTACGCCTAAGAGGGTGAGGAGCGATGCCGCTCCAATGGCAAGGTTGAAGTCAATCTGGAAGTGGGCTTCAAGTGTCGGGTCGGATAGTGCTGCCTCCATCACCTGAAGTATCAGTACTGCCAACACTATGCCACTCATGCCAGCGAGGAGTGTGAGTACGATGCTCTCCGTGAGAATCATGCTGAGAATATTCCTTGGAGTAGCACCTATGGCACGACGGATACCTATCTCTGTGGTGCGTTCCTTGACTGTGACAATCATGATGTTGCTCACACCTATCGCACCAGAAAGGAGGGTGCCAAGTCCAATCATCCATACGAGGATGCTGATACCCGTGAAGAGGTTGTCAATCATGCTGTAGATAGCTTCCGTGTTTATCTTCATGAGTGCCTGAGTGTCGTCGGGCGAAATGTCGTGCACCCTTTTGAGATATTGTTCCACCTTGTACTGCACGTCCGACATCTTGTGGTTGCCCCTTGCTGTGAGACACAGAATATCGACGTTGTCACCCTTGTTGTAGAGGTTCTGCATCGTGGTGTAGGGAAGGTGAACCGTTGATTCTGGGCTTGAACCGACGTTGATGCCACCTTTTTTGCCACTCACACCCACTATCTGATAGTATATGTTGTTAACGTCGATGAACTTGCCACAAGGATTTTCGCCATTAGGGAAAAGCTCGTTCATGATCTTCGTTCCTATGACACAGACCTTGCGTGACTGAAGCACGTCAACATCATTCAGTGCCCTTCCCTTTATGATTCGTGGGTTGTCCACCACGGCGTAGTCGGTGTATTCACCTATGAGTCCCACGCGGCTCGACTTGTTGTTGTACTTTGCCGATGCTCCCCAGTAACGGACGGTAGGTGTGGCAATGTCAATCTCTGGTATGTTGTTCTTGAGCGAGGCGGCATCCTGCAGTTTTATGTTCCAGTAACGTCCCTTACTGAATCCGTGGTAAGCCACCGTCGTCTGGTTTGAAATCATGAAGCCTGAGTTGGATGCCGAACCTGCGAAGTTGCTGCTCAGCATGGTCTCAAGTCCCTTGCCACCTCCCATAAGGAGTATGAGCATGAACACGCCCCAGAATATTCCGAATGCAGTAAGGAATGTGCGTGCCTTATTGCGTGTCAGCGAGTCGAATATCTCTTCCCACTGATCTGAATCCAGTAGTCTTATCATCCTCTTAATGCATCTATTGGTTTAACCTTGACAGCTTTGCGAGCAGGGAAGAATCCTGCAAGCGCACCTGCTATTATTATGATCACGGTTGCGCTGACACACGTGGAGATGTCAACGGTTGGGTTGACAAACACACGTTGCTGCATGTATCCTACATCGACGGTGGTGTTACCCACCGTGGCATCCATCCATTCGCAGAAGAGGACACCTATCGTCATGCCTATGTAACCAAACACAGCCGTGATGATTATACTCTCAAGCATGACCATGCTGATGATGTTCCATGGGCGTGCTCCTATGGCACGACGGATGCCGAACTCACGTATGCGTTCCTTAACGGATATGAGCATGATGTTGCTCACACCCACTATTCCGCTGATGAGGGTAAGGAGACCGAGAATCCAGAATGCGTTGTGCAGAATGTTTTCTGCCATTTGCATCTGTATGTTGTCGCGTGCCTGATTCCATACCCACAAGGCACTCTTGTCCTCTGGGTTGAAGCTGTGGATGCGACTGCTCACACGGGTGTATTCGTCGATGAAGGTCTCCATGTCTGCCTCCGTAGGGATGTTCTTAATCCTCATGGTCAACTCATCGATGAACTCGCCTTTCTGGTAAATGGTGCTGATGGTGGAGTATGGCGCATAGATGGTATTGCTGTTGCGCATTTCGTCCGCCTTGTAGATTCCTATCACCTTGTAGCACACGTTACCTATGTTGATAATCGAGTTTATCGGCTCTTCATTTTTCCTGTACAGGTCGGCTTGCTGGCGGTCGCTGATGACAATCACCTTACGTTCGTCGGCAATATCGATGTTGTTGATGAAGCGGCCCTTGGTTATCTTGATTGCACCAGTGATGCGGTAGTCGGGCATTACACCAGAGATGGTGCCGCTGGAGTACTTGCCATCGCGTGAAGCCATTCCTCCGCTCACCTCGGCTACCGGCATGATGTCGCTTACCTTGTGAGGAAATGCGCTCTTGACCATATCTACGTCACGCCTGTCGAGTCTGATTTCCCTGCCTTCCTTGATACCTTCGTATGGCATGGTGGTACGACCTCCATACACGTTGATGGCATCGAAGGCAAAGTTGCCCATGCTCTCCTCAAAGGTGTTGATGATTCCGTTGCCCGCTCCCTGAAGCACGATGAGCAGGAACAAGCCACTTGCCACGGCAAATCCCGTAGCAATGGTTCTCATCTTGCTCTGCATCAGCGAGTGGTATATTTCTTGTAATGTATCAAACATATTGGGTGTTTTTTTGCCCCTAACCCCCAACTTAGCAAAGCGGTCTCACTGACCGAAGGAAAGTAACGGGGCAGCCGTTCGGATTATTTACAATTAATGATAATATGCATTGCTCTGAATAGCTTCCCCCTTGGGGGGACAGGGGGGCCTATTTTGTCTTTCCGTTCTCTTGATATTCGCTCTTACCAGTGAATACCTGACCATCGATGATGTTGATGATGCGGTCGGCACGTTTACCAACGTCAAGTTCGTGGGTAACGACGATGATGGTCATGCCCTGACGATGGAGTTCGTCGAGAAGGTCGAGAACCTCGATGGTCGTCTTACTGTCAAGTGCTCCTGTCGGTTCGTCAGCAAGGATAATCTTTGGCTGGGTTATGAGTGCTCGTGCTATGGCAACACGCTGTTTCTGTCCTCCTGACAACTCATTAGGATAGTGGTGTGCCCAGTCCTTGAGTCCCACCTTGTCGAGGTATTCCAAGGCGAGGGCGTTGCGCTTGCGACGACTGACACCTTGATAGAAAAGTGGGAGAGCCACGTTCTCTACAGCATCCTTGAACGAGATAAGGTTGAAGGACTGGAAGATGAATCCGATGAGTCGGTTGCGGTAGTCGGCAGCCTTTGTCTCGCTAAGGTTCTTGATGAGTGTGTCAGCAAGGATATACTCGCCTTCGTCATAGTTGTCGAGGATTCCGAGGATGTTTAGCAGAGTTGACTTTCCTGAGCCTGAAGCTCCCATGATGGCAACGAATTCACCCTTCTTGATGTCGAGGTCGATACCCTTGAGCACATGAAGCGGCGTGCCGTTGTTGTAAGTCTTGTTTATATTTCTCAGATGAATCATGTTAGTTTATATATCTTGTTTTATTTCTGTTGAGTTTGGCCCCCCGACCCCCGAAGGGGGCGGCCTCCGGTTTAGGGGGAATGGAGACCTTGATTTTTTTAGTTTTCAACACAGAGGACACTGAGGGCACAGAGTTGTTCAAACCATTTTTTTTGCACGAATTATCATGTAATTGACCACGAATTATCATAAATTTTTTTTTGATAATTTATGGCAAATTAATGGTAATTCGTGTTTTCAAAAAATAACCCTCTCAGGGGACTCTGTGTTCTCTGTCTCCTCCGTGTTCTCTGTGTTTCAGCGAATGAGTAAAATATATTTTTCACACTTCACTCTTCACTTTTCACTCCGCCCTTTAGGGGAATTGAATTCCAGCACGAAGGTGGTTGGCCAACCATTTGTGCCTGCTGCCAAGAGGTTTATCGTTCCGCCTGACATTTGCATTATCTTGCGGCAGAGAGAAAGACCTATTCCGCTACCAGTCTTCTTGGTAGTAAAGAACGGAACGAAGATGTCGGCTGCCACGATAGGAGGAATGACTGCGCCATTGTTCGAAATGGCTATTCGTAGAGGAGTGCCCGGATAGTGGTATGCAAATACCTGTATGGTACGTTCTCTGTGCTTTGCCACGGGGTGTTCAGGAATCTTGTTGAAACTCTCGATGGCATTCTTGATGATATTGATAATCACCTGTCTTATTAGAGTCTTGTCGGCATGGACGGTGTCGTCTTCAAGGTCGTACTTGACGTACAAAGTAACATCATCTGGTACAAGACCGAGGTTCTGTATTCCGTCCATCATCTCACGCAGGGAGAAGTCCTCAGGTTGCGGCTTCTGGAGCGTGGTGTATTTACGGTAACTATCGACAAACTCCATGAGTCCTGTCGAAGTGTCGTGTATTGCTTTTATTCCATTGTAGATAGGAGACTCCTGCACGTCCTTACGGCGGAGGAACACACTACTTAGCGATGTTATTGGTGCAATAGAGTTCATTATCTCGTGGGTGAGTATGCGTGTGAGCTTTTCCCATGAGTGAACCTCTATGTTTTGTCGTTCAGACGAAAGCCTGTCAACAAGCGAGTTGAGTGCCTCCATCAGCGCCTTGTCTCCCGATGAGCATCCCTTGGTGGAAAGGCGGAAAGAGTAGTCCTTGTTGTCAAGTGCCTCCAACAGCATCTTGCATGACTTCTTCAGCCTTTTCTCATGCTGGATATGTTTCCATAGCAGGAAGACAATCACCAATGACAATACTATTACAATGGTTTGTGTCATTTCTTTTTCATTTTGTTGTATAACGTCTGTCGGGAGATTCCGAGCATTTCGGCTGCGGAAGTGAGATTGCCATGACACTTGTCGATGGCCTTCTGCATGTGTTCCTCGGTTACTTCCTCAAGAGTCTTCATCTTGCGTTCCTTCTCCATGATTGCCCTGAGCTTGTCGAGAAGAATATCGTTGTCCCATGGCTTAGTCACGAAGTCGGCAGCACCCATCTTGAGGCCGCGTACGGCAATGTCGATGTCGCCGTATGCCGTAAAGAGTACGACAGGAATATCTGGATGCACCTTCTTAATCTGTTCGAGCCAGAAGAGTCCTTCGGAACCTGTGTTCACACCAAGATGGAAATTCATGTCGAGGAGAATCATGTTTATCTCCTGTTGCATAAGAACTTGGAGTGACGTCTCAGGCGATTCGAGTGTAACCACCTTGTCAAATACTTCTGTGAGTAAGTACTCAAGCGAAGTAAGAATTTCTTTTTTGTCGTCGATAACTAATATAGTACTCATTGGGTTCTGTTATTTTTTTGTGATGCAAAGAAACAAATAAATTCCCATCGGTACAACCCTCAAACATATTAAATCTGTTTCTTTTTAAAAATTTAACAAAATGTGTAAAATTATTTGACAACATGATTGATGAGCCAATATGTGTTTTGATTAACATTATCTTGGAAATGTTTTGTCTTTAACTTGCGATGTCGTATCTTTGCATTCGTGAAAAAAAATACTCGGAATATGAAAAAGATAATTGGAGCAATAATACTTGCGTGCACGGCTGTCATGCCGATGAATGCACAGAAGGTGCTGAATGTTATCGGCGACTCATACGTGGCTAACCACATGCGCCCGAAGGAGGAGGCATGGCATTGTAAGTTGGCAAAGGAATTAGGAATGACGTACAACAACTACGGCAGGAACGGTTCGTGTGTGGCTTTCGACCGTTCGCACGACGGCAAGTGGAACTTCGGCCCTGCTCTCTGGGTGCGCTATACGGCAATGGAGCCTTCGGCAGACTACGTGCTCATCGTGGCAGGTCATAATGATGCGGATAAGATAAGGAGCAATGAGGACTCATTGAGGATGTTTGTCGATTCGCTCAACACGCTTATCGTGGGTATCAAGCGTCTTTGTCCAAAGGCAAAGATTGGTTACGTCACACCTTGGTACGTGGATAGACCTGGCTTTGTTCCAGTGTGCAAGGCAATAAAGAAGGTATGCAAGAAGTACGGCATCCCTGTGCTTGACAACTGCAACAAACGCAGTATAATAAAGGTGCGTGATGCTGAGTTCCGCAAGAAATACTTCCAGCGTCCTGACGATACGGCTCACCTCAATGCTGCAGGTCACGACCTCTTCCTGCCTGTGGCAAGGAAATGGTTCTGCTCTCATTTGTTCAAATGAGAGAGTTAAGAGTTAAAAAGTAAAAGTTAAAAGTGGAGTTTTTGAGTTTGTGAGTTCTTGCAAAGGGACATTATAATGTACAATTTTTGAAACACAGAGAGCACAGAGAACTCAGAGAAATAATAGAGGTCATGTGATTCTCAGAAAGAAAAAACTCTGTGCCCTCCGTGCTCTCCGTGTTGAGACAAAAATTTCTTTAATTATCTATGATTAATGTATCTTCAAACTCCTCCCTTCGGGGGTTGGGGGGGGCTATGAATTATTCTTTACTCATCGACGTTCATACTCACACCATTGTGAGTGGACACGCATTCAGTACCGTCAATGAGATGGTGACTGAGGCACAGAACAAGGGACTCAAGGTTTATGGTATCACCGAGCATGGTCCGATGATACCGGGAACTTGTGACCCGCTATATTTCCGTAATCAGTATATAGTACCACGTCAGTATGGCGACATGCGTCTGCTGATGGGGGCAGAGCTTAATATCATCGACTATGACGGAACGCTTGACCTCACGGATGACATCTATTGGGGATGCTTTGACCATGTCATAGCAGGTCTTCATTCGTTGTGCTATACTGATGGCAACCGTCTGCAGAATACCTCTGCTCTCATCGGTGCAATAGAGAATCCGCACGTCAACATCATCTCGCATCCTTGTGACGGTACGGCTTCCGACTTTGACATCGAGGCTGTGGTACTTGCCGCCAAGCGCACGGGTACACTCCTTGAGCTTAATAACTCGTCGCTCAATCCTTACCGTCATAAGAAGTTGGCACGTCCGTACTTCACCAAGATGCTTGAACTGTCAAAGAAGTATGACAACCCAATAATTGTGAGTAGCGATGCCCACCACACTTGTCAGATTGCCGACTTCGACAATGCTCTCGAACTTCTGCGTGAGACGGCTTTCCCTCCTGAACTTGTGGTCAATACCAATCCTGAGCATTTCCTTGAATTAATACATAATTCAAGTCCCGCAAGTGCGAGATAAAGGTTTTGAGGTTTTAGGTTATCAAGTCGCTACGCTTCCAGGTTTGATACTTGCCTCGTAGTGGAGAAGTTCAACACAGAGAGCTCAGAGGAGGCCCCCCACCCCCCAAAGGGGGCAGCCATCCGGATTAATATGGGAGAAATACCCTTTAATTAGCAATTAGTAATTAGAACTGACTTAGCCCGAATGGCCGCCCCCTTTGGGGGTCGGGGGCTTTACTCTCTCCTTTCCTTGTCCGTACCCATTGTGTTTCTACCGCCATATACGCTGAAACGGAAGATGGCGCTCACGAGGGCATACTGATAGATGGAGTTGTTCTGTGAGTCGGTACGCTCAAATGCGGTTTCCTGACGACTGATGTTGGTCTGGCGATGCAGGATGTCGAACATCTCGGCTTTCAGGGTCAGGGCCTTGCCCTGAAGGAAAGACTGGGAGATGGAAGCGTTCCAAACAAGTTCATTGGTGTTCAGGTTTTCGTCAGAATAGCCTCGACGACTGTTCATCTTGATGTCGGTGGCAATCTGAGTACCCCAAGGCATGTTCCACTGAAATGTTGCACCATAAGAGAAACGGTAGATGTCCGGGTTGGTAACCTCGGTAATGTTGTTGCTTGTGTGGTTGAGACTGAAGTCACCCTTCAACTCGGCATATACTATCTCGTTGCGGAATGAGGTGCTGAGTCCTGTGTTGAGCCATGTGCTGCCAGTAATGGACTTAAGGTCTTCGTCTGCATGTTCTCTGTCATTGTAGAATCCTACTCTGTGGTTGTAGCCCATGCCGAAGTGACCGCCAGCATTAAACAGCTTCTTTGCACCGATACCCGTGTTGATTCCTGCTCCAGCACCTGTGTTCCAGTTGCCGTCGATGTTCATCGGCATGGTGAGCTGCGAACCATCGCCGTAGTATATGGTCTTGTTGCTTATGCTGTTCTGCGTAAGGTTGAAGTTGCCCCAGAACCACATACCTCTCTGTGGCTCTGGTTTGTAGGAGTTGAAGTTTACGTTCACTGTGTGTGTGAACGCAGGTTTGAGTTCGCTGTTACCACTTGTCTTGTACAGAGGGCTGGAGTCATCAACGATGTCGAGCAGGTTGGTCATTGACGGCTGCTGTGTGCGTCCCTGATATCTTATTCGGAGGTTGGTCTGCTTGTCAAAGTTCCACTTCATGTTGGCACGTGGCGATATATTGACCACGCTGCGCTTAGTGTCAGGAAACGACTTATTCATATACCTGTAGTTGAGTACAGTGTGCTGTGGAAAGACATCAACGCCTGCGTTGATGTTGTAGTTTTCACGTACACGTCGGAACTGGAGACTGATAATCTGGTTGTAGTTCCTGTACTCGGCGAACTTACACAGTGCGGTAGTGTCTCTCAGTGTGTGCTGGAGGTTCTCCATCGCATTGAGTACAGAGCCTATGTCGTAGCGGTTTGTTGCGATTGCATCGTGGAGGTCTTGGAATGCGTCAGAGTCATACACGTATGCCTGTTGGTCACTCTTGTTGTAACCGTAACGGTAGCTGTACATGAACTGGAGGTATGTGCGGTCGGCTATCGGCTCGTTGTATGACACCATCATACGGATGTTGTAGTTCGTCTCAGGCGTGTTGTAGTATCTGTTGTTGTGCGTGTTTGTGTGTTTCACCGTGTTACTTTCTTCTTCCTCTACACGCTGATACACGTTGGCAGCTGACATTGACTCATACCCATTCTCATTGTAGTTGCCGATGAAGCGTATGGTGAGGTTGCGTCCCTTGTTGTTGAACTTGCGGTTGTATTGCAACTCCATTTTTGCTTCTGTACTCTTGCCTAACGACTGGTTGCGGTTGATACTGGCTGTCTTCATTGTTGCCATGAGCATGTCGAGTACTGAGTCGGCAGACATTGTCGTGCCCGCCATGATGTTATCGATGGCAGACTCATTATAGTCAAGTGCATCAGCCGTGATGTTGTTAGGATTGGTGTTGTACGATGCCGAGCGACTGTTGCCTCTACCACGATTGCGTGTGTATTTGAATTCAGGACGGAAAAGCACGTTAGTCATTGTGTCTGGTTTCCACTCGAACTTGGCATTGGCATTGACACCAATATTGCTCTGGTAGTTGAATCCACGCTGCTCTCCGTACTTGCCTTCTTTCCTCACGAGGTATTCTGTGCTTGACTCGTTCAGTACATCGCTGCCGTTATGGTTGAACATGACGCTACCCTCGGATGTGAGTTTCTCACGTGTGTCGGTAATGTTCATACCTATACGTTTGTCGGAGCGCAGACCGTTGTTCCATCCCCATCGGTTAGGCGTGTTGCGGGCATTGCCGATGAGCGACACCTTTGTTGTCTCGTTGAAACGGTTAATCATGGCACGTGAGTTGTACCTGTGTTCTGTTCCGCCACCGAGGTTCACGTTGCCGAACCATCCGTTGTTCATGTCCTTCTTCACACTGAGGTCGAGCACCGTCTCCTCCTCACCATCATCGATACCCGTGATGCGTGCCATGTCACTCTTGCGTTCATACGCCTTGATGTTGGCAATCATGTCAACAGGTATGTTCTTCATCGCCGTCTCCATGTCGTTGAGGAAGAACTCTTTACCGTTAAGGAGAATCTTGGTCACTTCCTTACCGTTGATGGTAATCTTACCGTTCTCGTCAACCTCTGCACCAGGAAGAAGCTTGAGGAGAGCCTCAAGCGTAGAACCTTCGGGCACACGGTAAGCCGCTGTGTTGAACACGAGTGAGTCGCCACTCACCTGTACCTTAGCGGCTGCGGCAGATACGACAGCCTCCTTGAGGAGACGATCGTCGCTGCCCATCCTGATGTTTCCTAAATCAATCTGCTTACCTTTTTTGTTATTCAGATTCACATCCAAAAAGACAGGCATATAGCCGATGAAAGTAACCTTCAGTGCATAGTGTGCCTTCTTCACTCCGTTGAGAGCGAATGCACCCTGTCTGTCGGCAGCAATTCCCTGCACGAAAGCACTGTCAGGCAATGATAGCAACTGGACGGAAGCTCCTTCCACACTTTCATTTGTCTCTCCGTCTATTACTGTTCCCTTAATGTTAAATTTGGTTTGTGCTGTGGCATAAGCACACGATAGCATCAGCAAAATAAATACGCGAAATGTTGATGTCATGCGAATTGTTATCCCGTTAAATTGTTTGAAAATGCTTTTAGTAAAAAAACTGTTTATATGATTTGTGTGCATTATTAGATTACATTGTATCATATTAGTTTAATGTCACCCTCATTTTTTTACTACGCGTAGCAGAATTTTTTCGACCTGTACGGTTGGAAGCCGCTCTGTAAAAAAGTGTGAAACAAGTGTCTCTTGTTAGGTGAACCATATGTTCCCCTTACGTTCCCCTTCATTTCCCTTACAAAACAAAGGGACACCTAAGG
>ODAI013418195.1_pt1 | contig 10562 bp, 8 predicted proteins | sample 1539321 | NCBI WGS metagenome assembly ODAI01 (sample SAMN02144231, study PRJEB22623) | gut metagenome | biome: sheep rumen | host: Ovis aries | place: New Zealand | reverse complement strand
GCCGCCCGCCGGGCATTACGCATTGTTTAGGTATTGGGCGGGCGGCTATTGACCGCCCCTACAGTGTGCGCGGCAGCCGCTATTCATTCCTAATTCCTAATTCCTCATTCCTAATTTCAAATTTCTAATTCCTGATTTTTCCCGTCAGATAACTCCACATTCAATATGTGTCTTCCGCACAGCTTCAGCCGCACGCTTGCGCCGGGTTCGGGGAAGGCTTGGCGCTTGGAGGCGTTGAGGTAGACGATGCGCTCGTCGCCGTCGGGTATTTTGAGGATGACGGGCAGCACGCGCGCGCCGTCCTGGAGCTCGGGCTTTTGGGCGATGGAGACGATCTCCCCGGTCATCTCCCGGTTCAGGCCCTCACGCAGGTCCTGGAGGAAGCTCCGATAGCGCAGGCAGGGCAGCTGGCAGAAGGTGAAGGCGAACACCGCCGCCGCGCCCAGCAGACCCGCCGCCGAGACGGCCAGCCACTTCACCCGAACGGCAAGGCCGACGATCATCAGCGCCAGCAGGCCGACCAGCACCGGCGTCCACAGGAGCCAGTTTTTGCGCACGCGGCGGGCGATGTCGGCGTAGTCCTTCTCCGAGTACATGTCAATGGCCCTCTTTCGCCAGCTCCAGCACGTCCCAGATGCGCTGGAGGTCGTCGCCGTTGTAGTAATAGAGGGTGATCCTGCCGCTGTCGGTGGTGCCGTCCAGCTTCACCCGGGTGCCGAACAGCTCCCGCGCCATGCCCTCCAGCTCGCTGATCTGGGCGTCGCGGGGCACGCGGGGCTTGGGCGCGTCGGGCTTGACGGGCTGGGCGCAGATGCGCTCCAGCTGCCGCACGGACCAGCCCTGCTGCACCGTCAGATTGGCCAGCTGGATCTGGCGCTTGCGGTCCACGGTGACCAGCGCCCGGGCGTGGCCCGCGGAGAGCTTGCCGGATTTGAGGAGCTCCAGCACGCTGTCGGGCAGGGTCAGCAGCCGCAGCAGGGTGGCCACGGCGGGGGGGCTTTTTTCCATCCGCTTTGCGGCCTCCTCCTGGGTCAGGCCGGCCTCGTCCATCAGCTGGCGCACGCCCATGGCCTCCTCCACGGGATTCAGATCGTCCCGCTGGAGGTTTTCGATCAGCGCCGCCTCCAGCCGCCGCTGGCCGTCCCAGTCGCGGACGATGGCGGGGATCTCGTCCAGCCCGGCCAGACGGGTGGCGCGGTACCGGCGTTCCCCGGCGATGATGGTGTAGCGCTCGCCGTCGGGCCTGACGATGATGGGCTGGATCACCCCCACCGCCCGGATGGAATCGGCCAGCTCCTGAAGCGCCGCCTCGTCGAAGGTGCGGCGGGGCTGGTCCCGGTTCGGGTCGATCAGCCGTATGGGCAGCATGCGCACCTCGTCCACCGGCGCCGCGGGGACCTCCGGCTCGGCCTGGTTCGCCTCCTGCGCCGCGGCTTCCTCCACCACGTCGCCCAGCAGGGCGCCCAGTCCCCGTCCCAGTCCGCGCTGTACTCTCTTGGCCATGATTGATTCTACCTCGATTCTTTGTTTTAGGGAGTAGGCAGTAGGGAGTAGGGAGTAGGGGAGGGGGCGTCAGATCGTCCTTCTCCGCTCCCATCCTTCTCGTCCGCGCAGCGTCGTTGCGCGAATGCAGACAGGTCGTACTATATTAACTGTGTCGAACGGCATCGGGAAAAAGAGATCCATGTGATGCCGTTCTCCCCTACTCCCTACTGCCTACTCCCTACTCCCTTACCGATTCCGCTCGATCAGCTCCGCGGCCAGCTCGCGGTATGCCTGGGTACCGGCGCAGCGGGCGTCGTAGAGGTGGATGGGGAGGCCGTAGCTGGGGGCCTCGCTCAGGCGGACGTTGCGGGGAATGACGGTGTCGAAGGCCTCGTCGCTGAAGTGGTTGCGCACCTCCTGGGCCACCTGGGCGCAGAGGTTCGTGCGGGCGTCGTACATGGTCAGCAGGATGCCCTCCACCTTGAGCTCGGGATTGAGCTTCATGCGCATCAGCTTGATGGTGTTCACCAGCTGGCCCACGCCCTCCAGGGCGTAGTATTCGCACTGTATCGGGATGAGCACGCTGTCCGCAGCGGTCAGGGCGTTGAGGGTCAGCAGGCTCAGGGAAGGCGGGCAGTCGATGAAGATGAAGTCGTAGTCATCCCTCAGCGGCTCCAGCGCCTTTTTCAAAAGCGTCTCACGGCCCTCCACCGACACCAGCTCGATCTCCGCGCCAGCCAGCTCGATGGCGGTGGGCATCAGGTGGAGCGCGCCGAAGCCCGTCTCCACGATGGCGTCCCGCGCGGGGGCGTCGCCCATCAGCACCTCGTAGACGGTGTTGGAGTCCGTGTCCGCCTTGCCCAGGCCGCTGGTGGCGTTGCCCTGGGGGTCGATGTCCACGATCAGCACCCGCTTGCCCGCCTCGGCCACCAGCGCGCTCAGATTCACGGCAGTGGTGGTCTTGCCCACCCCGCCCTTTTGGTTCGTCACAGCAATGATCTTCGCCAAATCACAGTCACCCAATCTATGGTTCTTTATTCCATTATACGCTATTTTATAACTGAGGGCAAGGGAAGATTTATTGAAACAATGGGGAAGGGGAGGGGAATGGAGAATGGAAAATGGAAAATGGAGAATGGCGGTGCAGATCCTTGCGGATCTGTTTGATTGAATGCCGGGGGATTGGAGGTTATGGGATCAATCGATTTGTATCACAATGCCCTTGTGGTCAGACAGTGTTTTATCGATATTCCATTCTTCAATGTCGGTAACGCGATGCCCTGCCATGAAGCTGTCGGATATTGCTATATGATCGATGCAGGCGGACCTTTCGGCGGTTAGGATTGATATGCCCGCACACCGCAAGGCGTTTTGCGCCGTTTCCCTGCCGAGCGTCGTATGGTAGTAATTGTCGGCGAAACTCAGGTTATAATCGCCCGCCAAACAGACATTTCTTCCCTCTCCGGTCAAACGCTGTATATCTTCCATCTGCTTTTCAAGGTCGGGCTGAAAGGAGGCTTCGCGGTTTCCGAATACGCCTATAATCGTACCGTATACAAGCAGGCTTCCCAATTCCGTCTCCAACTCTACACAGACAGCGGTAAATCTGTCAAAGGTCGCATACGCCTTCAGGCAGCGATAATTTGTGAAGATTGAGACCCTGTTTTCAGTATCGGCATAGCGAACAGGGACTTCTTCGCCCCTGTACAGGATCGGGACCTCCACGCCTTTGAGAGAGGACGTCCGGTAACTGTAGCGATAGTCCGGCGCAACGCGCGCATCGGTTTCCGTCAAAACCAGAATATCCGCTCTTGCGGCATCACACGCCCCGTGGATCGCATCCAACTCATTTCTATGCTTGAGCCGCTCGACATTCCACGTCGCTATGCGCATCCGAAAGTCCCCTTTCATGTTTTCTAATCAACAGCAAATCTCTCTGGTATAAATCTCGAATATGCGATTGTCTGAGCATGTAGATGCGTCCATTATCTTTTGATAATCAATGGGCAAGACCTTGCCAACCTGATCAAACAGGAATGGACGAAAACACCTGTGCTCTGACATAATAAAGATCACGTCATCATTTCCGACATCGATTGCAAGCCCCATGTCGTCATAGGCGGGCCCTGAATCTGTAGTAAACAACACTATCTTGTTGATCGACGACAGTTCATAAACGTATTCCATTGAATGAACAATCACATGGAGTCTGTCATCCACCAGACATAAGGAATCATCTTCTGTTCCAACTCGAATCTCATTTATCATATACGTTCTCCCCCGTCAGCCCCAATCAAAGAAATCCGAAGGATTTTCACCAGCATTCTCCATTTTCCATTTTCCATTCTCAATTCCCAATCATTTTTCCGCCCACAGCTTAGCCCGGTCCAGGGCGCGTCTCCAGTTGTGGAGGAGGGCGGCGCGGGTTTGTTCGTCCATGTGGGGGGTGAACTCGCGGTCCACGGCGTCGAGCTCGTTGAGGTCGGCGACGGTCCAGACGCCGGTGGCGAGACCGGCGAGCATGGCCGCGCCGCGGGCGGTGGTCTCGATGACCTTCGGGCGCACGGCGGTGACGTTGAGGATGTCGGACTGGAACTGCATCAGCAGGTCGTTGACGCTGGCCCCGCCGTCCACGCGGAGAGAGCGCAGGCCGGTCCCGGCGTCGCTTGCCATGGCGGCGATGACGTCGGCGGACTGATAGGCGATGGATTCCAGCGCGGCCCGCACGATGTGAGCGCGGCCGGTGCCCCGGGTGAGACCCACGATGGTGCCGCGGCTGTACATGTCCCAGTGGGGCGCGCCCAGGCCGGTGAAGGCGGGCACGAAGTAGACCCCGCCGTTGTCGGGCACGGAGGCGGCCACGGGCTCGGTCTCGGCGGCGCTGGCCACCAGCCCCATCTCGTCCCGCAGCCACTGGACCACCGCGCCGCCCACGAACACGCTGCCCTCCAGCGCGTAGCGGGGCACGCCGTCGATGCGCCAGGCCACGGTGGTGATCAGGTCGTGGGCGGACCTGACGGGGGTCTTGCCGGTGTTCATCAGCACGAAGCAGCCGGTGCCGTAGGTGTTCTTGCACATGCCGGGGGAGAAGCAGCCCTGGCCGAACAGCGCGGCGTGCTGGTCCCCGGCCATGGCGGCGATGGGGATCTCCCGGCCCAGTATGGATTTATCCAGCATGCCGATGACGCCCGAGGAGTCCACCACCCGCGGCAGCACCTCCGGCGGGATGTCCATGGCCCGGAGCAGGGTATCGTCCCAGCGCTGCTCGTAGATGTTGTAGAGCATGGTGCGCCCGGCGTTGGTGGCGTCGGTGACGTGGACGTGGTCCGCGGTCAGGTGCCAGGCCAGGAAGCTGTCCACCGTGCCGAAGCACAGCTCGCCCCGCGCCGCGCGGACCCGCGCCCCGGGGATGGCGTCCAGCAGCCACTGGAGCTTCGTTCCGGAGAAATAGGCGTCGGGCACCAGGCCGGTGCGGTCCCGGAGCACGTTGCCCAGGCCGTCCCGCTTCAGCCGCTCCACCAGCGGCGCGGTGCGGCGGCACTGCCACACGATGGCGTTGCCCAGCGGCTCTCCCGTGGCCCGGTCCCACAGCAGCGTGGTCTCGCGCTGGTTGGTGATGCCGATGGCCGCGATGTCTGAGACGTCCACCCCGGACGCCGCCACCGCTGCCCTCAGCGCTTCAAGCTGGCTGTTCAGGATGTCCTGGGGCCGGTGCTCCACCCAGCCGGGATGGGGGTAGAGCTGCTCAAATTCGATGTTGCGCTGGGCGACGATGTTCGCCGCCTCGTCAAACACCACCGCCCGGGAGCTGGTGGTGCCCTGGTCGAGCGCTACGATGTATCTCATGGGAGAACCTCCTTTTTATAATTGGGAATTGGGAATGGGGAATTGGGAATTAAAGACGGTTTGGGAGTGGAGAGTTAAATGGCGGCTGGTATCTGTTCAGTTCTGTTGTGATAAATTGGGATTTGTCGGGGAGAATTAGGAATGAGGAATTAGGAATTAGGAATTAATAGCAGCTGCCGCGCGTTGTAGGGACGGTCAATGCCGCCCGTCATATACCGAAACAATACGTACGGCCTGGCAGGCGGCGTATCGCCGCCCCAACGCAGCCAAGCTATTTAAAATTCCTAATTCCTAATTCCTAATTTCTCATTCGACATTTCCCAATTAATAATAAAAAACGGGGAACGGGAAACAAGGCTTGTTTCCCGTTCCCCGTTGCGGGTTCGGATATCAGCCGACGGAGTTCTGGACGGGGGGCTCGGGCTGGGCGGGGGCCTCCGCTTCGGGCTCGGCGTCGAAATCGTCGGCGGTGTCGAAGTCAGAGCCGGTGTCAAAGGCGTCGGATTCGCTGAAGTCGCCGGCGTCGCCGAAGTCATCCTCGGGCTCCACCGCGGCGGGCGCGGTATCCCCGGCGGCGTTGAAGGAATCCACGCCGGAGATGGGCTGGACGGTGGCGGTGTCGCGGTGCTTGAAGCTCTGGCTGGGCAGCAGCACGCTGACCATGCGGGAGGGCAGTCTGTCGGCGAAGCTGTCCAGGTTCACCACCCGGAAGGCATCCAGCAGGTTCAGCACGATGACCACCACCAGCAGCACCAGCACGGCGGTCAGGAAGCCCTTTAGGATGCCCAGCAGGGCGTGGCCGAAGCCCGACTCCTCGTCGTCGTCATCATCGTCATCCTCGTCGTCGTCTTCGTCGCCGTACTCGTCGTAATCGTCGTCATCATCGTCGTCGAAGTCGTCAAACTCGTCGTAGTCGTCGCGGGACTTGCGGCCCTTTTTGCCGCGGCGGGAGGGCTTTTCCTCCTCCTCGTCGTCATCCTCGTCCTCGTCTTCTTCGGCGTCCTCGTCGTACTTCCTGCGGCGCCCGAAGAGGCCGCGGCGGGGCTTTTCGTCCTCGTCGTCCTCGTCGTCCTCATCCTCATCGTCGTCGTCTTCGTCGTCCTCGTCGTCATCCTCGTCCTCGTCGCGGGACTTGCGGCGGAAGCCGAAGAGGCCGCGGCGGGGCTTCTCTTCCTCTTCTTCGTCCTCGTCGTCCTCATCGTCGTCCGCGTCGGATTTGGCGTCCTTCTCGGTGACGCGCGTGTACTCGCGGGTGGGCTCGTCCACGATGGAGAAGTCCTCCTCCTTGGCGGGCTCGGGGGAGACGATGCCCTCCTTCACGTCCTCGATGACGTCGGCCTCCAGCGGCTTGTTCTCGTCAAACAGGGACGCCGCGCCCTCGGCGGCAGCCTCCGCGGCATTCTCCACGGTCTCGGCAGCCTCTTCGCCGACCTCCGCGGCCTTGGCCTCCGCCTCTCTGGCGGCCTGCTCGGCGGCCAGCCGGGCGGCGCGCTCGCGGCGCTCGCGGCGGGACATGCCCGTGGTTTCCATATCGGCAAGCGTGTTGGTCAGCTCGGTATCCAGTTGATTCAGGTCTGCCATCTCAAGTCCTCCTTCAGCATCTTGGGACGCCTTGTGCCTCAGGCGTCTCGGGACGATGGGCTGGGCCCAGGCGTCCGCGTCGGCGGCGATGTCCTCCGCGGCGCTGGCCGCGGGGGCTTTCACCTCCGCCTCGTCCTCTATCTCATCCTCGTCGTAGACCTCGTCCTCGTCGTAGGTCTCGTCGTCCTCGTCGTATTCCTCTTCGTCCTCGTCCTCATCGTCCTCGTCGATGGGCACCACGAACTTCCTCAGAAAGCGCTTGAAGCCGCTGATCTGACGGGGCGCGTCCTCGTCGTCTTCGTCGTAATCCTCGTCCTCGTCGTCCGCATCGTCGACGGGCGCGGGGGCGCGGCGGCCGCGACGGGCCGGGGCGCTCCAGCCGGTGTCCTCCAGGTCCTCGGGCTGGACGTCGGAGGCTTCCTCGGGCGCGTCCTGCGGGGCTTCGGCGTCCTGTTCGGCGTCGCCCTCCGGGGCGGTCTCGTCGTCGTAGGTCTCCCCGTCGTCGTCGTAGACTTCCTCGTCGTCGTACTCCCCGTCGTCCTCGTAATCCTCATCCCCGCCGCCCTTTCGCTTGCGGGAGAAGCGGCTGCGGATGCCGTGGAAGGCCTTGATGAAGGGATCGAAGGGGTTGGGGTTGGCGTTTTCGTCCTCCTCGGCGTCCTCGTCGGCGTAGTCGTCGCCGTAGTCGCCGTCGTCCTCGGGGTATTCGCCGTCCTCGTCGGCATAGTCGCCCTCATCGGTATATTCGCCTTCGTCGGCAGCGCTGCCGTCGTCGGTGTATTCTGCCGCCTCGGCGTAGCCGTCTTCCCCGGCGCTATCGGCCGCGTCGGCGTTGGCCTCGGGCAGGGATTCGGCGTAGGCCTCGGCCCCGGCGTCGTCCAGCACGGCGTTGGGCTCCAGGGGCTCGGCCTCCGACTCGTAAACGGGGTTTACGGGCGGCTGGGCGCTCCGGATGGGACGTGCCTCGGGCGTCTGCTCCTGGGCCGCCTGCTTTTCCCGATTCTTATATGCTTCATGCCGCCTGCGCAGCTCGAAATAATCCAGGGACGGGCTGTTGTCCTTCCTGTTGCTCATCGCTCGACCGCCTCTCATTCATGCCCCGGTACGCGCGGGCATAACTATACATATCCATTATACCTGTAATCCGCCTATCTTTCAAGCCTTACGCCTGCTTTGACAAAAATATTTACGAATTTGCGCGAAATATCCGCGAAATGCCGCATAGACTGGAACGGAGCAAGGAGGCGTTTTGAATGAGCAAAAACGAATACCGGCGGGCCTTCATCATGCTGCGCCCGCTTCTGACGGGCTATTCGGGCCATGCGCGGCTGGAGCGGCGGGGCATGACCGGGAGCCTGTACTTCATCGTCACCGCCCCCGTCGACAGCCTGCGGGCGGCGCTGGTGGGCCAGCGGGGCGGGGAATACTACGCCGCCGACCTGGGCGCGCTGCGAAGGGATGCCCGGGGCCAGCTGACCCTGGCCAAGGCCTTCGATCCCCGGGCCATCGACGGGCGGCCCCTGGAGGCGTACCAGCTGCTGGTGGTGGCCGACCCCGGCGACGGCTGTCAGGTGGCGCTGACGGGCAATGTGGACGGGGCCTATCCCATGGACGCCGCGGCGGTGCGGGAGGCGGTGTGCGCCCTGTACACGCGAAACGACGCCCCCGCCGCCGACCTTCCCGCCCCCGGCGAGCTGCCCCCGGAGCCCGCGCCCGAGCCCTTCCCCGACCCCATCCCGGAGCCTGTGCCCGAGCCCATCCCGGAGCCTGTGCCCGAGCCCCTCCCGGAGCCTGTGCCCGAGCCCGAGCCCATGCCTGAACCCGCACTCGAACCCACACTCGAACCCACACTCGAACCCACACTCGAACCCGGCCCAGCCTTGGACGAGCCGCCGGCGCAGGCGGTTCCCGAGGCCACGGCCCCCACCATGCCCGAGCCGGAGCCCGAGCACGGCCGCACCCGGATCTATACCCGCATGCGCCAGCGGACGGCGCCGCCCGCGGAGGTCATAGAGGTCGTGGAAGCGCCTCCCCAGAGCCCCGAGCCCGCATCCCCGGAGCGCGCCGCCCTCTGCCGCCTCCCCCTCGAGGACGGCTTCACCTACATGCGCGCGCCTCTGCCCGTGGCCTGCGGACCGCGCGCCTGCCTCATGGGCGCGAAGGTGGAGAACGGCAGGATTGCCGCCCTCCGCTGGGCCATCCCCGGCCCCTACGCCGCCACGCCCCCCGAAGGCCTGGAGACCGCGGTCTGGATCAGCAGCCTCGGCCAGGAGGGCGAGGGCTATTGGGTGATGGAGGCGAGGGAAAAACCATAATGAGGAAGTATTTATTCAGTCCTGTTGTGATAAATTGGGATTTATCTGGGAGAATTAGGAATTAGGAATGAGGAATTAATAGCAGCTGCCGCGCGTTGTTGGGGCGGCCAATGGCCGCCCGCCATATACCGATACAATACAGACTACCGGGCGGGCGGCGCATCGCCGCCCCTGCGCAGCCTGGCCATTTATAATTCCTAATTCCTCATTCCTAATTCCTCATTCGACAAATCCCCATTGGCCGCAGGACTGAATAGTTACATTCCTCATTCCTAATTCCCCACAATATTGTTCACCCACACGCCCCGCTTGATCAGCACATGTCCGAAGATCACCTTGATGATGTCGGCGAGCTGGACGATGAGGTAGACGGGGCGGATGTCGAGCGTGGTGAGGTGGACCAGGCACCAGGCCAGCGGCACGGCCACCACCCAGGTGTAGCCGCTGTCGAACACGAAGGTGACCAGCGTCTTGCCGCCGGAGCGGAGGGTGAAATAGGCGGAATTGCAATAGGAGAACAGCGGCATGCAGCAGGCGTAGATGGTCAGCAGCTGGGTGGCCAGCGCGCGGACGTCGGCCTCGGTGCGGTAGAGCCGCGGCACGAACGGCGAGGCCGCCGCCAGCAGTATGCCGCCGCACACGGACAGAAACAGGCTGAAGGCGATGAGCTTCCAGGCCTGTTTTTGCGCGCCCTCCAGGTCGTTGGCCCCCAGGGACTGCCCCACGATGATGGCGGTGGCGGAGCCCATGGACAGGAAGGTGGCGGCGAACAGGTTGGAGACGGTGGTGGAGATGTTCATGGCGGCCACCACGTGCAGCCCCCGCAGGCTGTAGCACTGGGTCAGCGTGGCCATGCCCAGCGACCACAGCGCCTCGTTCAGCAGCAGCGGCATGCCCTTGACGGTGATGCGCCTGACCAGCGCGCCGGGCACGGAGAGGGTGCGGTAGAGGCCATTGACGAAGCGGAAGCGCTGCGGGTCGCGGTGGCTGACCCACGCCACCACCAGCAGCTCCACGTAGCGCGACAGCACCGTGGCGATGGCCGCGCCCACCACGCCCAGGGCTGGAAAGCCCAGGTGGCCGAAGATCAGTATCCAGTTGAACACCAGGTTCACGCCCACGGCGATGATGCCGGCCCGCATGGGCAGCGCGGTCTCGCCGGTCTCGCGGAGGGTGCTGGCGTAGACCTGGGAGACGGCGAAGGCGGGCAGCCCCCACAGCATCACCCGCAGATAAGCCATGCCGTGGCGCAGCGTCTCGGCCACCTTGCCGCCGTCGACATCGTGCAGATAGAGACCGATCAGCGCCTCGCCCCGCAGCAAAAACAGCAGTATC
>ODAI012185193.1_pt1 | contig 10562 bp, 4 predicted proteins | sample 1539321 | NCBI WGS metagenome assembly ODAI01 (sample SAMN02144231, study PRJEB22623) | gut metagenome | biome: sheep rumen | host: Ovis aries | place: New Zealand | reverse complement strand
GACAGTGGTCAAGGAAGGCGGAGCTTCACCAAATTATACACAGAGCGCAGATAAGAAAACGCTCCATTTCAACGATCCTGGAACATACACGATTACTTATACCACTGAAGCCAAACCGGATGCATACAGTAAGTACGATGTTAAGAACACTGCTACTGCAGAAGATGGTACAAAGGGTGAAAGCAATCCTGTCGAGGTGCCTCGAACTGACGAAGGGTATGTAGATAAACAGTTTTCAATGAGTGAGCAGAAGTCAGCTTCTGATGGAATAGAAGTATATGACCTGCACTGGAATGTCACCTTTGCGGTTCCGGAAACTATGAGAAAAGGAACTGTGATCACTGATAAGGTAGTCCTTAACCAGAATTATAATGATATTCTTGGCTATCACGAATTTACGGCAGAACAGCAGGCTGAATTCTTAAGGCTTGTAAATGAAGCTTTTGGTGGCACAGACCTGTTCACAATGACAGTCAATAAGCAGGGCCCGTCGGTATATGAAATCATATTGACATTGAAGGAGGATTATACCAGACCGGCAAACGTCGCCAGCATGAAGTCGATTTCCTATACGACAACAGCCAGGATAGATCTGGCAACAGCAAACCCGGGACTTGTGTCCGGCGGCGCTACAGATTCATATAGGAACACCTTTAAAATTGGTGATCTGGGTATAACTGCAGAGTTCAATTACAAAAAAGAAGTTAACAAAATCGACTACAATAATGGACAGAATGGACAGAAGGAAACCAACGTTACGGTAAGCCGAAGCGGAGACAGGACTCTGGTTTGGGCAATTGTATTAAACCTTCAGGGCGATTACAGCACGATGACGGTTACCGACACACTTCCTGCCGGATTGACCGTTACAAAGATCATGGCGGGCGATCAGAATAATGCTACTGAATTTACAGCCCCGGATTTTACGAAAACATATTCCTATCAACCTGATAATAGTGTTCAGTCCATCAGCGCCAATAAGACTGATTCCGGAACAGATCTGGTGATTCAGCTCGCAGAGGGTGAAGATAGATCAAACACATTTTTCAAGGACGGCCAGCGTTACTACATATATGTATATGCAACGGTCGACGATGATCAGTTTGACAGTCTGGTCAACAATGTAATCGAGTACACGAACAATGTATCGGTAACCGCAGATGGTACAAATCTCGGGGATGATCACCAGACCCAGAGAACGACCCTTGATTCAGAGGCAATTGGGAAGGATACCGTAAAGTCTGCGGTCAGCGACGAAGTATCTAAGGAAGACGATTGGAAGAAGTGGCACTGGTTATCTTATGCCGTTTCGATTAATGCGGACGGTCATGAGATGAATGGCGGTCAGCCGTTCGCGATGGAGGATGTGCTGTCATTTAACAAATACTCGCCGGATGGTGTTGAGGTAAGCTTCTCTCTTGTCCCGAACAGTGTACGTCTGCAGGTTAAAAACGGTCAGGGAGAATGGGTTGATAAAGCAAGTGACACATGGACGTATCAGTTCAAGGAGACGAAGGATGGAGACCTGCGAATAAAGACGATTTCTCTCGCAGACCTTCCTGATAATACACCTATGCGTCTGCTGTACACCTATGAAGTGGCGCTGGATGGAAACGAACCCGGACAGTCCTACGATATCGGTGATGTGAAGAATACAGCGACGATCCATGGTGAGCGTGATTACAGTATTGAACACCACGAACAGAAGGATTGGGAAGAGTTCCAGTCAGAAGCTTCACAGACATCTTCCGATACTCTGACCTTAAGTAAGGTTGATCTTGAAGATTACAATAAGCTGCTCCCGGGTACAAAATTTGTGCTTGAAAAGTGGGACGGCAGCCAGTGGGTCGTAACAGATGCAGTTTCTCAGGAACCGACTTTTTACCTGACAACTGAGAGTGATCCCACTAAGTTTGACGGAACAGGTGCTACACAGCCAATTTCACATGAGACCCGGTCATATACCGTATATCAGACAGTAAACAATTCGAATAATCGTCGTCATGGCACGCTGCAGTTATACATGCCGGTACCCGGAATAGACGGTTATGACGGACCTTACTTCGAAGCGGGGGTATGCTACAGAGCTCGTGAATATGAAGCACCAACTGGAAATGGTTATATAGTCGATGAAAATCCTGATAATCAGCCGGCAGCTTATTTCTACTTCAGCAGAGATGAGCAGGATCGTGAAGTTGGAGCGCCCACACAATGGCCCAGCGCAAAGATCAGGAATCTTGCGGATGATATTTCCAAAGAGTCTGATGCCTTCTATGTTACGAATGCGAAAGAGCCGTCGATAAAAATCACCAAGAAATTCATCGGAGATGCTGACATCACAGATGCGCAGAAGAAGGCAATGTCCTTTGATGTGTACTATGCCGGTCAAGATGGTGAGATTGGTGGAAGTGACGATGTGAAGCTCAAGACACTGACATATGCTGATATTCTGTCGAACAAAAACATCCTGAAGGCATCGGATGAAGGATACGGACAGTATATCAAGAACAAGGGTGTCTACTATGCGGTTGAACACGGAATCGATTTACTGGGCGTAAATTGGACGGTTACCTACATTTTAAATAATGGTGTAGAGGAGAGTACCGATATCACAGATTCAACGAACTTTGACTCTCGTACTACGGTAACCACCGGCTCTATGATGATCGAGAACAATGTAGGGACGATCGACTTCATCAATAAGTACGATATTCCTAAGACATCCATCAAGGTGACCAAGGAATGGCTGAATCCTGATGGTACAACAAATGCGAATCCTGATAAAACGACGATCAAGTTCCAGGTTTACCAGATGGAAGAAGGAGCGTCGAAAGGCCATCCTTATGTACCTGAAGGAACAGATTCCCCCAAGACGTATGAGATCAAGTATGAGGGTGGAAGCTGGAGCGAGGTGACGGTCAAGGATCTGCCCAAATATGCGGACAGCGTAAATCGGACCGAGCCTTATAGCTACTATGTTGTTGAAACAGATCCTAATACTGCGATACAGACCACATATAAGCTCGGCGAAGGTGGTACAGAGGGGGATGCAGCGAGTGCAGCATCAACTGATACCACAAGCCCGATTGTGATCGTAAACAAAGATACGTCTGTTACAGTTACAAAGAAGTTCGTGGATAAGCTGGGAAATGAGAAAATTCCTGAGAATGGTGCGACAATCAAGTTTAAGATACTTGGTCAGGCAAAACATAATTGGGATGACGGGATTGAAGAAAAGGAAGCTTTAGGGGATACCACACTTCGGTATAATGCCGCTGATCAGCAATGGTATAAGGACGGCACCAGTGAAGTATTCACTATTAAATTGCCAACTGTAAAAGATAACTGCACTTTCCTCAGTTATTATGTTAAGGAAGTTGAACCTCGAAACTATTCTGTAACCTATCTTATCAATGGATTGCCGCAAAGTGACAGTAATCAATTAAGAAATGATGAGACTCAGACAGTCACGATCGTGAATGCTGAGAAAGTCCCGGACGGTGAGATAATTGTTAAGAAGGTTTGGCAGAACGATGAAGGTGAGACGATTCCGGCACCGAGTGATGATATCACTGTTAAGGTGAAACAGGTTCCGATAAGTTTCGCTGGAAAAGGTGATGCAGCAGACGTCAGAGTCCAGGGAATATGGGATTCATCAGTGACACCGTTATCGGGATTTGCGGTTGGCGATATCATCGATGTTTCGTTTGGACCTGATTATGCGCAGCAGTTTGAGTACGAAGGCTGTAGAAAACTGGCTGGAGCAGATTATGGAAATAATCTTACACAGACGATACTGATTACGGAAGCAAATGCGGTTATTAAATGTGGTGGAGCATCTAATATAACTGCTCAGTTGTCAAGTATGGTGCTTCCTGACTCCGAAGGCGTTACAAAAGAATTAACTCTCAGTAAACCTAATTGGGTATCTGGTGAAGTTAATTTGCAACAGCTCTTTGGAGAAGATTTCAATCTCTATGGCTATCAGATCGAAGAGTCCAGCGTCCCGCCAGGATTCACAGTTGCATATATGTATGATGGAACTTATGAAGATGGTGAAATGACTGGTTCCGTCTCAGGCGGATTGCTCACAGTATATAATACGAAATCCAATGGATCGCTCAAACTTAAGAAGAATGTGACTGTGAATGAATTCGCAAATGGCAGCAGCACTCTTACAAACGGTACGTACACATTCAATATTGTCAAATCGGATAATTCTGCTGTCACACACGAAGTGAAACTTACTTTTGCAGCCGGAGAAATTACTGAAGCGACAATTGATGGCGTAGACGCGGAAGCTGATGAAAACGGTTTCTATGAAGTGACAAATCTTGATCCGGGCGATTATGTAATCACAGAAGCTCCGGTGGGAAATGGCACGAAGCTGACAGATGTATCCGGTGGCAAAGATGACGGAAGCACAGAAACTCGAAACATTACGGTAACTGTTGAAGCAGGTAAGAAGGGAACTGAAGTCCCGCCTGCAGCGACAGCTGAGTTCACCAATAATATTAATACCGGATCTATTACTGTCACGAAGTCTGTTGAGAAGCCGGCGGATCTCACGCTCACTAAGAAGTTCAAGATTGCACTGATAGACTCTGATGACAATTACTACAAGCAGGATGGCACTATAGCAACGGATGAGACAGATAAGTGGATCGAATTCAGCACCAGTGGTGAAGCAAAGACATGGAGCCATCTGCCTGTTGGAAAGACCTACACTGTGGAAGAAGATACAGTCACTGCGCCGACTGGCTACATCTGCATCACTGAGGTAAGTGATGAGATTGAAATTGAAGACGTTCCATTTGCAAGCGGAACAGCTAATGTAAAAAACAAATATCAGCAGACTGAGACAGAGTACAGTTTCAAGAAGATCTGGCTTGACAGTAATGGAGCCAATGCCAATAAGCAGGAATGGCCGAATGGCAAGAATCTCGGAATAACACTGTACAGAAATGCTTCGTACAAAAAGACCGACAACACGGATGCTGTTGTTCCGGAGGAGTCTGTCGGAACATATGCTATCCCGGTTGGCGGACTGGAACCGGATAATATAACGGTCACGAAGGATGAGACCAATACATGGTATGTAGTGAAATTCGCAAAACTCGAAAAATACGTACCGGCTGAAAAGCTGACCGATCCGCAGGGCGATGTTAAATGGACATACTATGTGAAGGAAACTACAGTACCTGATGGGTTCAGCCTGCAATATGGGGATGCAGACGGAAATGTATCACAGAGCAATACATTTGCCAAAGAAGGGGAATCTGTGATCAACAGCTTGATCGAAGTGACCCTTCCCTCCACTGGCGGCTCCGGAACCCGCTTCTACTACAGCTTAGGTATTGCATTCATCGCAATGGCAGGAATTATCCTGTTCATTAAGAGAAGAGAAATGAGATCTCTTCGAGGGGAGGTGGTGATTCCCTGTGACGAGGACTAAAGCGCCGAACGCGCGGATCGTTCCTCACATCAGGGGAAAGCCGGCAACATGGCTCACGCCGCTGCCTCCGAATCGGGGCCCGACAGAAGCAGAAGAGCGAAAAAAAGTTGTTCTGCAGACGGAGGAGCAGCGATTCAACCTGAAGAGAGGAATGAACCTCGCAGCTCGGCAAGATATTGCAAGACGAGGACGTGAACCAACTGTAGCAGTAATCGATCCGACTCGATCTGTATCCCGACAAGACCATGGTTATTCTGGGACGAGGGGATATAGATTCGACCGTCGGATCAGGGGGCCGAATCTTCATGTGACTGTATCGTTTAGCAGAAGAAGAGTGGTCCGGATGACAGGCCTGTGTTATAGCAGGCAGCGATGTCGAGGTGAGACCAGAGACGGAGACATCGAAAAAATTAGTTTTGTTTGCGGTACTCGATGCCCGGGCAGAGAAGGTGATGCTGCCGGATAGAGGGGGAACGCAAAGGAAAATGTTTGAATGTGCAAGCGGGTGATTACCGCCAAGAAATGTGAACAGAGGGACTTTGGAAAGCATTTACAGGAGATGCGGCAATTACCTTTGAGCAAACAATTACTTTTTAAGAAAGGACAAAATTATGAAGAAGTTCAAAAAGATTATGGCTTTAGCAATTGCCATGGTAATGGTGCTCTCAATGAGCATGGCAGTTTTCGCTAGTGGCGACAATGAAGGCGGAGATACAACTTATGCAATCACAATTAACGTAAGTGGAAACAAAGCAACACATACATATGAAATTTATCAGATTTTCACTGGCACACCGAGTGGAGATCAGCTGGTAGATGTTAGATATGGTTCCAGTTTTGGAACTGAGGGAGAACTGGTTCCCGGAGCTACGCTTGATGCGATTGAAACTCAGAATGATGCAAGAGCATGGGTTGAAGCTAATAGGAGTAACTTTGGGGACCCTGTTGCTACGCTCACAGGTGCTCCGTACTCCTATGACGCAGTACCTGGTTGGTATGTGATTCTGGATACAGATTATACATATCCTGATCCGAGAACTGAGGAAGATACTGATGCATATTCTGCTTATATGGTAGAAGTCGTTGATGCTGCTACTCCGATAACTCCGAAGAACGATGCACCGACAGTTGACAAGGAAGTTCAGGACGATGAAGGTACTGAGTGGAGTGAGGCTGCTGACCATGAGATCGGTGAGACTTTCCAGTTCAGACTGACAGCTACTCTTCCGGCTGATATTGAGTATGCTGCATACGATACTTATCCGATAACCTTTAACGATACTATGTCTGGTGGAGTTACTTTTGAAGATATTGAGTCTGTTACGGTCGACGGAGTAGAGATTACAGACTATGAATGCACAGCAACTGAAGGACAGGCAGGCGGATCTTGGACATTAAGCATTGCTGATATCAAAGCGATTGATGCTGACGGCGTAGATATTACTGACGGCGCTGATGTTGTGGTTGTTTATAACGCTCATCTGAACACCAGTGCAATTACTCATAATGCTTCTGCAGAAGCGGCGGTCACAAACAACAACAAAGTAAGTCTTACTTATAACAATAACCCGGATGCTACCGGAGAAGGAACTACAGATACAACTCCTGACGATTATGTATGGGTATTCTCCTACAAGTCTGAGAACACCAAAGTTGATGGAGACGGCGAGCCTGTAGTAGGTGCTGGATTTACTCTGAAGAATAGTGCTGGTACGGCTATAAGCCTTTACAAAGTCGGTACAACCTATTATGTATATGACGCCACAAAGACAGATTATCCGGCAGGTGGAGAAGTTGTCACAGAGATGGTGACTACAGCAGATTCCAACGCTTTCAATATTGTTGGTCTTGATGTTGGAACTTATACCTTAACAGAGACTACTGTTCCGGATGGATACAATAAGTGCGCTGATATCGCTATGTCGATTGAAGCAACGCATACAGAAAATACTAATCTGGCCAGCGCTGACCTTACACTTACTCAGACAAATCTGAATAATGAAGTTGTCAACGAATCTGGCGCAGTCCTTCCGAGCACTGGTGGCATCGGTACCACAATCTTCTACATCATCGGTGCAATCCTTGTAATCGGTGCTGGCGTTGTTCTGGTAACTCGTCGCCGCATGAGCGCAAACTAAGAATTAGATACATATTCGATTGAATAAGTACTAACCTCATGGAGGCTGGTCTCGCAAGAGGCCAGCCTTTTTAAGGATTACGAACATTTCATGAATAAGAAAATCAAAACCCTTACATCGTACATTTTAATATTTATCGCTTCTGTCGCACTTCTGATGGGCTTTCTCCTTGCGTCTGCTCATATACCGCAGAGTTGGATCCAGAAGCACATGGAGGAGTCAGCGGACATCCTCTGCGAACACAATAGAATCTGGTACATGATCCCCGGTATAGAGAGCAGCCAGAATCATTTGTACGCTGACGCCATAACGGTCAATATTGCATACCATTTCTCAGATGACAATCCGTTGGAGGCTGTGATGTGGGCCAGATACTACTGGCAGGACGGTGACGTAAATACATCATTTCGGGCAGCCGTGCAGAATCACCTGGGAGCAGAAACACAGTATCTTCGCTACTGGCACGGCTCTGCTGCCGTGATTCGACTGCTGCATATATTCCTTAATATCAGGCAGATCTATTGGCTCCATGCGTTTGTGGTCATAGGACTTTTCGCAGCAATGCTGGTTCTGTTGATCAAAAATCGAATGTGTACAGAAGCTGCAGCGTTTGCATTTTCCATGATCATGGTTAGCGTTTGGTTTGTACCTTTTTGCCTGGAATATACGTGGACATTTCTGTGCATGCTGGTATCTTCCCTCATCGGCGTTATGCTCGTCCTGAGAGGCAAGCAAAACTTGCTTGGATTTCTGTTCCTGATCACAGGAATTGTAACCGTTTATCTGGATTTTCTATCCACTGAAACACTCACGCTGGTGATTCCACTGCTTCTGGTCCTGCGTGTGACGCAGAAACATAGAGGCGATTCAGAAGAGGATTACAATCCGTGGATCAGTACGCTGAAGAGTTCTGTTTTATGGGCCATCGGATATATCGGCATGTGGGTCTCAAAGTGGCTGATTGCCTCAGCGGTACTCAATGAAAATGTCATGCCATATGTAGAGAGTCACATAGGAGATCGTATCGGAGGTGTTAATCCCGCCGGATCTCTGCCCGGTTATATCGCCGGTGCCATCCTCAGGAATATCAAATGCCTGCTTCCATTTGATTATGGCATGATCGGGGCTGCTATATTGCTGGTGATGATCGGTGTTTTTATCGTCCTGCCGGTTGTAATGGATAAGGTAAAGGTGAGGAAATCAATCGATAAAAAGATGGTCGCAATGTATTTCCTCATTGGGGGAATTCCGATCCTCCGGTTTGCTGTACTCCGCAATCATTCCTGGTATCACAGATCCTTTACTTTTCGTGCATTGGCGGGAACGCTTCTCGCCATGTGCTTTATCATAACTGAAATCATTGAATGGAAAAGAACTAATGAGCACAGTTAAGTCAATTTTGCGGTATATTGCCATTTTTATCGTAACAGCAGGAATGCTGAGAGCTCTGTTCTTGCTGGTGACTTTAATTCCGAGAGAGAAAACACAGGCCAACATGGAAACGTCGGCAGAATATCTGCAGCAGAAAGGTGCGGCCTTTCCCTTTACAGTATTGGGCTTGAACTGCAGCAAGGCAGATTACTATGCGGATGCTGTGCTATTAAATATTGCATACTATCTGGACCCAGGGCATCCGGCAGAATCCATAGCCTGGGCGCACTACTACAGCGAGGACAATGAAAACTGGAATGCTATGGTGACAGATTATCTGCCGACAGCCGTCGCTAAGCAGCCGGAACCAAATCAGCAGTACCTTCGGTACTGGCACGGATCGCTCACCATCGTAAGACCACTCCTGATGTGGCTGAGTATAAGCGGGATATACAAACTGCTCGGTGCCATATTATGGATTCTGTTGGGAAGCATTGTGATTCTTCTTGTTCGCAAAGGGTTCAAAAAAGAAGCAGTCGCTTTCGGATTGGCTTTGATCGGTGTAAGCATCTGGTATGTTCCGGTCTGCCTGGAATACATATGGATGTTTCTGCTCATGGCAATCACATCTCTGGTCGCGATCAACCTTGCACTGAAGCAGCAGTACCAGCGCATGACTACGGTATTTCTATGTGCAGGCATAATTGCTGCGTTTCTGGATTTTTTTACCACCGAGACTATCACTCTTCTTATCCCTCTGCTGTTTATGTATATGATCTGGCACAGGCAGAAAGACGGAGCTCCTGACTGGATTCCTGCAGTAAAGTGTGCTGCGTTATGGGGAACCGGTTATGTTGCAATGTGGGTGATGAAGTGGGCATTTGCTGCGGTCATTTTGAAAAGAGATGTCATGCCTTATGTCAAGAGCAGTATTGCTTTACATCTGGGATTGTCAGATCAATTATCCTTACCACAGCTTTGGATGAAAAGTATACGGATGAACGTGAGAAATCTGTTCTTCTTCAATTATGGATTAATCGGTGCTGTTCTGACTTTGTTTTTATTCTTCTGCCTGGTTTTTTTACCAATCCTTTCTGGAAGGATATCTCTAAAAAAGCAGATCCAGAAAAAGTGGGTGGTGCTGTACCTGATCATCGGAATGATTCCATATATTCGCTTTCTTGTATTATCATCGCATTCCGCTGTTCATGGCTGGTTCACGTACAGGGCTCAGGCGGCCAGCATTATGGCTATTATATTTGTATTTTTTGAACTCGTAGATCTTAGCTCTAAACAGAAATATATAGGTAGAAAATGAGTACACAGCATGAATATGACACTCGGATTGATCTTACCATTCTTATGCCATGCTTAAATGAAGAGGATAATATAGCCTACAGTATTGACGAAGCACAAAAATACATTCAGAAAAGAAACATAAGCGGGGAAATCCTTATTGTTGATAATGCATCTACGGATCGGTCTGCGGAGATCGCGAAGGAACACGGTGCAAGGGTTGTGAATGAACCTGTACCGGGATATGGACAGGCACTCCGCAGAGGGTTAAAAGAAGCTTATGGGAATGTGATTATTTTCGG
>ODAI014220735.1_pt1 | contig 10563 bp, 10 predicted proteins | sample 1539321 | NCBI WGS metagenome assembly ODAI01 (sample SAMN02144231, study PRJEB22623) | gut metagenome | biome: sheep rumen | host: Ovis aries | place: New Zealand | reverse complement strand
CAATCTTCCGCAGTCGCTTATGGCGATCGGTGAATATGCTTTTACAGACTGTAAAAAACTAACCGATATAGTTATACCGCCGTCAGTCAAGAAAATTGACAAAGGCGCGTTCAACGCTTGCGTTAGCCTTAAAAACGTAAGGCTTCCTGACGGACTGATCGAGATCGGTGACAATACATTTCTTTGCTGCTCTGAGCTTGAAACGCTCGTGATACCTGAAAGCGTTTCAGGCTTCGGTGAGAATGCTTTTTCCGGCTGTGATTCGCTGAAAAAGCTGGTCGTTCCGCAGAATGTAAAGTTCATTGACAAGAATGCTTTTGCTTATTGTCCCAATCTTGTTGTTTATTGCTATGAAAACTCTTATGTTCATAAATACTGTATGCATAAGAAAATCAAATTCAAGACCCAGGCTGCAGGTACGGTTCTGCCGGGGTATGATACTAAGGAGGAATAGACCACATGACAGAGTTGAAAATCGGTCAGGAAGTTGAAATGGAATACGGCGGCACAGCTGTCGTAGAGAAGATAATAGGCAGCGGCGGCCAGGGCGTTGTATACCTCGTTGAATACAACGGAATGAAATGGGCGCTCAAATGGTACGATATCAACAAGATCAAGGATCCTGCCGAGTTTAAGAATAATATCAAGAGGAACATAACTGACGGCGCACCCAGCAACAAGTTCCTGTGGCCGCGCTATATGACTAAGGATGCTCCTGACGGTACCTTCGGTTACCTTATGGAATTAAAGCCTGACAGCTTTGATTCATTCGTGGATATCCTCAACACCTACAAGCTTGTGGTCGATCCCCTGACGGGAAGAGCTCATAAGGAGGTCGTAAGGTTTACTGACCTTCACGCTATGGTGACAGCAGTCATCAATATAGTTAATGCATTCAGACAGCTCCACCGTGTTGGAAAGAGCTATCAGGACCTTAACGACGGCGGCTTCTTTATAAACGTTGATACTGGTGCCGTTCTTGTCTGTGACTGTGATAACATAGCTCCTGACGGCAGCAACTTCGGCATAGGAGGTAAGCCCGGCTATATGGCTCCCGAGATCGTAAGAGGGATCGCAAAGCCTGATGTTCAGACGGATAAGTATTCTCTGGCAGTTGTACTGTTCAAGCTCCTGTTCAGAGGAGATCCTATGGAGGGCGAAAAGGTAGTCAAGGACGTTTGCCTTACCGAGGCTTCCGAGCTCAGACATTACGGTGCGGAAGCGCTGTTCGTATATGACCCTGATGATGCTTCAAACAGACCTGTAAGAGGTATACATGATAATGTTATCAGATTTTGGAGAATGTATCCCGATTATATTAAAGATGCGTTTATCCAGTCATTTACAGCAGGTCTTCATGATCCTAACAAGAGGGTCATCGAGAACGAATGGCAGCAGCTGTTTATCAGACTTCGTTCGGAGATCATTTCTTGCTCCTGCGGCAGAACGAACTTCACATCGATGTTTGAGATGCAGGATCCGTCTACATACAGATGTCCTAAATGCGGTATGACGTTTGCTACGCTTGAATTCAGCAACCGTGACCATCTGATGCCGCTTTATATAGGCAGCAAGTTCTATGAGTGCGAGGTTTATGACGATTCGGATGACTTCCTGAGCGTTGCCGGAGAGCTTGTTGAAAACAAGCTGAAGCCCGGAGTTCTGGGATTGAAGAACTGTTCGGAACGTCCCTGGAAGGTAAAGATGCCTGACGGCGGTATATATGATGTAGCGCCCGGAAAAGGCTGCCCGATCTGGCAGGGACTGGAGATAAACTTCGGAACCGTAACTGCAAAGCTAGGTTAATTTGACCCGAAATATGTAAAAAGGAGCATATTTATATGAGCAAGAATAAAAAAGCAAAGAACAATGCAGTGCAGGCAGCTCCTGCAGAAACTGAGACTCAGGCAGCAGCTGTAAACACTCAGCCCGCTGACGATCTGGATATGTTTGATTTTGACGACGATCCGCTTGGCGCTACAGGCGTTTCAAGAAAGAGCCTTGTTATCTTCTTCCTGATAGATACTTCGGGAAGTATGAGAGGAACAAAAATGGGTGAGCTCAACACTGTTATGGAGGAGCTTATCCCTGAGATCCGCCGTGTAGGTGAGGCTGATACCGAAGTTAAGGTAGCCGTTCTTACCTTCTCGACCGACGTTAAGTGGATGTACGCTGAGCCTATCGCAATCGAAGATTTTGAATGGGCAAGACTTAACGCTTCCGGCGTTACAAGCATGGGTGAAGCTTTCAAGGAGCTTTCTGCGAGAATGTCCAGAAACAGCTTCCTCAATTCACCGTCCCTTTCATTCGCGCCCGTTATCTTCCTGATGACTGACGGATATCCTTCGGACGACTATAAGGAAGGCCTTGCAGCACTTGCAAATAACAGCTGGTACAAGTTCGGCCTTAAGGCTGCTCTTGGTATCGGAAACGAAGCAAATGACGATATGCTGGCAGAGTTTACAGGCTCAAAGGATACCGTTGTTCATGCTTATACCGGTAACCAGCTTGCTCAGATGATCAAGATAGTTGCGGTCACAGCTTCTCAGATAGGAAGCAAGAGTATGACTCTTGCAGACCAGAATGAAGCAGAGCTCAGTGATGAGGACGTTTATGCTGCTAAGCAGAAGATGCTTGGTCAGCAGATCCAGGAGCTTGTTAAGCAGAATGATTCAGAAGATGTCTCCTTTGATACTGGCTGGTAAGCCGTTTTACAGAAAAAAATATCGGAAGGAGCTTTGATCGATTATGTTCAACGGTTTCAGCTACTCAGTAATGGGTGCAAGCCATGAAAAAAGAGGTATCGTTTGCCAGGACAGCTCTGCTTATGAAGTCGGAAACGGCTATGCTGCTGTAGTAGTTGCTGACGGTCACGGAAGCAAAAAGCATTTCAGAAGCAATATCGGCTCAAAATGCGCTACTGAGGCTGCATTGGAAACGATAGCCAGATTTTATGAGGATCCTGATGCTTTTGACGAGCATTTTCGCACTGATCACAAAAGGATCATTAAAAACATTGAAAAGCAGGTCATCTCTCTCTGGAACGAAAAGGTGTTAGCTCACTTAGACAAGAACCCTGTTACTCCTGATGAGCTTAATAAGTTCTCATATGAGGAGTTTGAAGAGATACCGCCTGAATCATATTACGGCACAACTCTGATCGCTGCTGTTGCTGCAAGAGGCTACACATTCGGCTTTCAGGTAGGTGACGGAAGCCTTGTCGCTGTATTTGAAGACGGTGAGACTTCGATGATAATGGATTATGAGGAATCTAATCCTGCAAACATAACATCGTCAATGTGCAACGCTAACGCATACCAGATGTTTGACCAGTTCTATGTAGATAACAAGAGACTTCTTGCAATTTGCGCTTCGACTGACGGCCTGTATACTTCCTTTGGAAGTGACTATGATTTTCTTGATTATCATACTATCATCGCCAGTCAGCTCAATAATCTTGAAGGGTTTATCCCGTCTCTCAAAAACAATCTGGTCAAGCGTTCTCATTTCGGAACGGAAGATGATATTTCAGTTTCGTGCGTTTACGATGTAGAGCTTGCCAGAGACAATATTGATATTATCAAGGCAAAAGTTGTTGAAAATAAACGTCTAGCAGCTGAGCGTAAAGCCAGACTGCTTGGCAGATAGCAGGTAGAATTATGGATATTAATACATTGATCAGTACTGCAAAAGAATATGCCGGAAAGGTAAAGGCTGAGGTCTCCGACAAGGGAGCTCAGCTGGCCGTTATTGCCGATGCGAAAGGGAAGACTTTTATCGGAGTTACCGCCGTGACCGTCAAGGGCGGCAGCGTGACAAGGATATCGGCTGACTATATGGCAGCGCTTTATATGATAAATGAGGGAAGCAGGATAGCTGCCAATATCGTTGTGATCGGTATCGAGGATCAGACCGTTGTAAAGCCTTCTGCTGAGTGCCTTGATCTTCTGTTCCGTACAAATGTCGAGAATGACAATTGTGTTGCGGCAGTTTCCGATTCTGAGACGGCAACCGTTTTAAGCCTGAGACTTGGCGGCAGCGGTGCAGACCTTATGGACGGCTTTGACTTTGATGACAGCGAGCCTGCTGAAAAGCCGGTTGAGGCTTCCGAGCCTGAGACAGCGGCTGAAACAGTGCCCGCTCAGAAAGAGGAAAAGGCCGATGCGCCTGAGCATTCATCTAACGTTATAAGCGGCGTCAAGATAGAGGAGAACAATCCTTTCTATGAGGCACCTGAGGATGTTAAGCCGCCGGAAGAGGTAGTTGCAACTGTTTCGGGTGAGAATCTTGAGGCAGAGGCTCTTGAAAGAGAATCGGAAGATGAACCGGAGCTCTCAAAGGAAGAGCTTCTGAAGCAGGCTAAAAAGCGCAAGAAGGTCGCAAAAGCAAACTTCCTTTTCAGAAAAAGACACTAATATTAAAGCTCGTCGTAAAAAACGGCGAGCTTTTTTTCATATAAAAAACACCACTGCGAAAGATCACAGCGGTGCATATAAACTATTTGAACGAGACGCCAATGTTCAGCTTACTGTAAAGCTTCAGCTTGACATTTTCCTTCTGCTTGTTGAGCAGTATAACGACACCGAAGAATGCCACTATCGAAAGCACAACACCAAGCACGATACCGAGCGTTCCCTTTATGTATACAAGAGAAACTATCCAGATAAGCACTAGCAAAACCGCCAGTATCGGCAGACAGAATGATACGAAGCTTCTCTCAGTCACCCTCATATACTGCCTGATCTCTTTCTTCGTAAGGTTATCATAGTGACGTGCGATAAATTTATCAGGTCTCGCCCATTTGCAGAACTGCTTTATCGTTTCAAACTTAGCTACGAAATTCTGACCTGTCTTGGTCACACGGTAATCTACAGTTATACCGTCAGAATTCTCTCTGGCATCCATCACATGGATAAGCGTTCCGACTTTAGCCTGACCTTTGAGATATTTTGTAACTACATATTTTCCGTCGATAGCCTCATCGATGCTGTAAAGCATGAATGCCATATACATCTTCCTCCTATTTGATAACGCCTAAACATCCAAAATCTATCAAATATTTAATAACTTAATTATGCAAATTATTAACCTCTTTTATTATAGCACTATTTCTCTTCAATGTCAAGAAAAAAGTTCATAAAAAACAAGGTTTTTCTTGATAAAACTGTTCTGGAACAGATTTTTTAATAGTTACATTTTTTGGATATTTATTATTGTAAAATATTAGTAATAGCAGAAAGATAATTAATATATTAAATTAAGGATTAACTCTCTTGAACACTTTTACTTTGCTCAGTGAAAGGCCGCAGATAACATAGACTATTGCTGAAGATATAGTCTGAACTGCATTTGCAGCAGCATCAGCAAAGCCGGCAGCGATCGAATGATATATAACTGTACCGCTGTAAAGCCCGTAGCCTCCGACGCAGATGACCAATGCCGGCAGCAGAGCGATAAGATTGTGTGCGCAGATAATGTTTTTGTTCTTTGATGTAAAAAGCAGGGCAGTGGCAGCCTTAATAATAAGTGTAGCCGGTACCCATATCAGATAGCCCGAAAGTGCATCTGAAAGCGCTGCGCCTACAGAGCCTGCAAATACCGCATAGGGTGTTGGAAGTATCGATCCTGCGAGAAATATCACGGCGTCACCAATGTGAACATACCCCTTTATCGTAGGGACATGGAGAAATGCAGTCAGCACATAGGTAAGTGCTGTGAATATTCCTGTCAGCGTTATAAGCTTCAGCTTGTTTCTGTTTTCGTTCATAAGATCAGCTCCTTATTGATTTGCTGATAATATGATATCACAGAGCTGAAAATAAATCAAATCGGAGTAGTAGGAATTAAAGTCATAGAGCTTTTGTGGAAAAACACTTGATAAGAAAAGCTGTAAAGCTCAATATTTGTGAATTTTGACTATCAAAAACAGATCGAAAACAAAATCAAAAAACAAAAAAATCACACTCAACAAACATAAGGCCTGTTTTTGAGTGTGATTTTGTGCATTTAGTAGAATTATCTCTTTACGAAATACTCGTCATACCATACAAGGAAGGTGTAAATTGTCCAGATCTTTCTCCAGAGATCGGAATTTCCGCCGATGTACTCGTTCCAGATAGCGTCGACCTCTTCTTTGTTGAAGAATTTCTCGCAGATCTCGCTGCCAAGCATATTTCTTACCGGTGCGTTGTACTGCTCGTCAGCCATCCAGTATCTTATCGGTACAACAAAACCGAGCTTCTTTCTGAATGCTATCTCATCAGGCAGAACTTTTGCAGCAGCCGTTCTGAAAGCGACCTTGTTCTGCTCATCATTTACTTTGAACTTCGACGGCAGCCTTGAAGCTATGTCAAAAACTCTCCTGTCTGTCAGCGGCATTCTGATCTCAAGGCCGGCAGCCTCGCTCATCTTGTCAACATTCAGATAAATATCGCCCTCAAGCCATATCTGTATATCAACGTCTGACATTTTTGTAAGCGGGTCAAGCCCCTCGGTCTCATCATAGATGTATTTTACAAGATCTATCGGCAGATAACCCTCATAATAGTTTTTGAGAAGCTTTCTCTTTTCGTCTTCCTTCATTATGTTTGTATTTCCGACATAGAAGGTCTTAAGATTATCGCCGTATCTTTCAGCGTTTCTATACATATTATATCCGCCGAAGAATTCATCAGCGCCCTCGCCGGAATAACAAAGCTTAGTGTGCTTTGCGGTCTCCTTGCAGCCGATAGCAAAAACTATCGCTGAGGCATCACCGAGCGGCTGTTCCATATTATACATAACGTAAGGAACTGCATCGAAATACATCTCAGGTGTTATCCTTGCGCGTGAGAATTCTCTCCCGAGAAGCTCAGCAGTTTTTGCTGCAAGAGGGGATTCATCGAACCTCTCATCATCGTATCCGCAGGAATCGCATCTTTTTGCGTCAGACATTGCCAGCACATACGAAGAATCGACACCGCCCGAAAGGAATGACTCTGCAGTTTCATCGTCTGTCTTGACCTCAGGCATAACAGCCTTGATAGTTTCGTGTATCTCGTCAGCCCACTGTTCAAGTGTTTTTTCGTTGTCTGGCTTGAAAGTCGGCGTCCAGTAGCGCGTTATCTCGGCCTTGCCGTTTTCAAACACCAGATAATGCCCCGGCATCAGCTTTTTAACGCCCTTAAAGAAGGTGTCCTCACCGGCAACATAGGTAAGTGTCATATATATCTGGAGCATTTTATCGTTAAGCTCTTTTCTGAAGCCGCTGTCAGCCATTATTTTGCTTATATTTGTGCCGCAGAGCAGTCTGTTGTCATCAGTAATGTAGTAATAGAAGGGCTTTGTTCCGAAATGATCTCTCAGACAGAATATCTTGTCACCGTCCTCGATTGAAAATGCAAACATTCCGTAAAGGTGCTCTGCAAGATCATACCCCCACTTTTCATAGGCTTTAAGTATTATCTGTCGTTCTCTTTCTTTGCTTTCAAGAGTTGCATCGATACCAAGCTCTGAACACAGAGCCTTCCAGTTTCTGATGTGTCCTCTGTAATCGGTAAGTACTGCCATAATATCACCTCAAATAAATCTAATAGCTTATAATACAGCCTGCTGATATTATATCAAATCAGGTTCTTAATGTCAATCAAAATTTGTCAACGTCGGAGATTTAATTCTTGCTGACTAAGCTGTCAATGCTTTTATTCAGTCTTTCAAGTCCGTCTTTAACAAATGCTCTCGGGCAGGCGATGTTCATTCTGAGGAAGCCGTCCTTGCTGCCGTAAATATCACCGCTTGACAGAAACAGCCCGGAGCTCTTTCTGATATGCTTTGCAAGCTCTCTTGACGGCAGCTCAAGCTTGCGGCAATCCAGCCACAGAAGATAAGTCGCATCAGAGGGCACCAGCTTGATCTGAGGGATGTTTTTTGAAATATACTCCGCAACAAGCTGCTTATTCTCAAACAGATACTGTCTCAGCTCGTCAAGCCAGTCACCGCCGTGTTCAAACGCCGCAACAGCTGCCTGAACTGCAAACGCATTGGGTTCGGCCACCTCATCGGTGTTGAGAGCTCGCCAGACCTTGTGCCTGAGCCTTGCATTCGGAACAACAGCCGCAGCAGTCTGAAGCCCTGCCAGATTGAAAGCTTTGGTCGGAGAAATGCACACAATACAGTTATCTCGGCACTTGTCAGATACCGAAGCGAACGGTACATAGCTGCGGTTCGGATCTGTAAGATCACAGTGTATTTCGTCAGATATTACAGTTACTCCGTTGTCATATGCAAGCTCACCTATTCTGGCCAGTGTTTCTCTGTCCCAGATCTTGCCGATAGGGTTGTGCGGATCGGAAAGCAGCAGTAAAGTGGTCTGCGGGTCAGACAGGGCAGCTTCAAGCTTTTCAAGATCGATACTGTATTCATCGCCGTCATAATCAAGAGGGAAGTCAAGTATATTTCTGCCGTTGTTTTTTACGCAGTTGAAAAACACATTATATACCGGCGTCATAACGAGCACGTTTTCGCCGGCTGTGGTAAGCTTGCGTATACAGCTCGATATTATGGGAATGACCCCTGTGCTGAATATCAGCTGCTCTTTTCTGTATTCGATCCCGTGACGCTCTTTCCACCAGTTTATATAGGCATCATACCATTCATCAGGAACGGTAGAATATCCGAAAACTCCGTGCTCTGCGCGCTTAATGATAGCGTCGATTATTTCATCGGCTGTGCGAAAGTCCATATCCGCGACCCACATGGGCAGCTCACCCTCGGCTATATCCCACTTAAATGAATTGGTGTTTTTTCTGTCGATTATCCTGTCAAAATCATATCTCATAAGATCACTGCTCCGGTCTGGTTTTATATATAAATTCAGTCTTGCTGATATCTACCTTGTCACTTTCCATTATAAGCTCATCAATTCCCTCAGTTCTGATAGTTCCGCTGAGCGGATTTTTTATGCTGTCAACACTTCCGGCAATATCTGCATCAACTGTTGAATACTCAAACGCAAGGGTAGTATTTATAAGTCGGCAGTTAACAAGCTTAAGGTCTTCGCAGTAGCAAAGGGCCTGCAGGCTCTCTATAGTGCAGTTTATAAGCGTCAGGCGTCTTGAATTCCAGCCAAGATACTCTCCGTTTATATAGCAGTTTTCAGCCGTAATGTTTTCACTGTTCCAGAAAGCGTCCTTGCTCACCAGCTTTGAATTTCTGATTATAACGTTTCTTGCACCGTCAAAACTGTAGTTGCCGTCAAGATCAAGCTTTTCTATCTCCATATTCTCACAGTTCATAGCAAGATAATCGCCTTTAGCTGTCAGGTTTTTTAGCTTTACATTTGTGCAGTGCCACAAAGTTTCGGCAGCGTTAGGGAAGTTTACATTTTCTATCGTCAGCCTGTCGCAGCGGCGAAAGCCCTTTGGTGCAATGTATTCGGTATCGGTTACGGTTATGTTATTTGAATACCATATGCCTGCACGGGCAGTCTCAAAGAACACTGAATCTCTTACTTTAACGTTATCGCTGTACCAGATAGGGTATTTCCATTTGAAATGAGTAGAATCAATGTCAATATCTTTACTATGCTTAAGAGGAGACTCTCCGTCCTCGAAGATACTGTCAGTGATATGCTTATCGCGTGCCATAAACAAGGCGCGTTCACCCGTAAATGTTCCGCTGATCTTATCCTTCATACAGTGTGTTTCTCCTTGTAAATATTTGTATCTTAACCTATTATAGCACACATTATGATAAATTACAATTGCTTATATTCAAACTTTTTATCAACAAAAATAAAGTCAAAATCAAAATTTTACTATACTCTTATTTACTAATTCTCACGCCCGGCTTTTCTTTTCTGAAATTTTATGTTATAAGTGCTCGCCGCACGGCTGGGCATCGCGGTGCTCGCCGCACGGCTGGACATCGCGCATAAAAAAGTTTGGTTTGATAATTTTGCACGCGCGGCTTTACTTTTCTGAAATTATATGTTATAATCAAAGCATAATTTCAAAGGCGGTGAGACTGTGAGCGTTGAGAGAAAGATCAGAAGAGGTATCCCTGACAGCGAGGAAGCTCCTGAGAAAAAAGCGGGGTTAGAGAAATATCTGACTAAAAGGTACCTGTTCTGGGGGATATTTATTGTTGCTGCAACAGTTATTCTGGTGCTTCTGGTGACCTACAATCAGAAGGTTACGCTGCTCAAAAACATCAAACCTTCCGATATCGCAGTGATAGAGGTCAAGAACGAGAACACAGGCTATAAGTTCAAAATAACTCAGCAAGGGCATTTTGAACAGATACTTGAAAGCATAACCTCACATAAATTCAAAAAGAACGGTTTCGCATCAAAAGGCACCAAGCCCCTCGACACACTCACTTTGAAAAACAAAAACGGCATTGAGATCGACAAGATATCCTTTTGCTGGTATGATGAAGTCTCTTACGGTATGTTCAACTATAAGACAGACAAGACTGACCTTTGCATAGGCTATATCGTTGGCCTTGAAGCCAGAGCGCCATATGATGAGGAGCAATAGTTGATCATAAACAAAGCCTTGTACTTTAATCGGTACAAGGCTTTTG
>ODAI010333497.1_pt1 | contig 10563 bp, 8 predicted proteins | sample 1539321 | NCBI WGS metagenome assembly ODAI01 (sample SAMN02144231, study PRJEB22623) | gut metagenome | biome: sheep rumen | host: Ovis aries | place: New Zealand | reverse complement strand
TCGCCGGCCAGTCCGGCATAACTGACTATGATGCAGTGATTGCCGATCTGGCAGTCGTGTGCGATGTGGGCATAAGACATGACAAGCGTGTCGCTGCCTACCCGGGTGGTGCCTTTTCCGCTGGCTTTGGTGCCCCGGTTGATGGTGGCGCATTCCCGGATATTTACGCGGTCTCCGATTTCCACCCAGGATTCTTCACCCTCGAATTTGAGGTCCTGGGGGATGGCACCTACGACGGCGCCCGGGAAGACAGTGCAGTCCCTGCCCATTTTGACATGGTTATAGACGGTGGCGCCGTTCAGGATGCGGCAGCCGTCGCCAATCTCTGTGTTGGCGTCAATGAAGGCGAAGGGTCCGACTTCGATTCGGTCACCCAGCCTGGCGGCCGGGTCCACGTAAGCCATGGGATGGATCTTGTTCATGCTTTGCTTATTTTAGAAGGGCTCGAAGGGCTTTGGCAGCCTTGGTATTGATGGAATGGCCGGGCTTGTAGGCGGTGATGCGGGCGTTCAGCCGGATGCCGGCAAGACGCAGGTCTCCCAGAAGGTCCAGCAGTTTGTGCCGGCCGCATTCGTCGGGGAAGTGGAGGTCGGGGTTGTCCATATATCCGTTGTCGGTCACCACCAGCGCGTTGCTCAGGTCTCCGCCTTTGATGAGGCCGGCCTTGAGCATCGGCTCGATTTCCCGGTAAAAACAGAAAGTGCGGCAGGGCGCGATTTCCCGGGCGTAGTCTGTGTCCTCGTCCCAGTGGGCGCTCTGGATGCCCAGGACCGGGGAGCCGAAGTCCACGGTGATATCGGCCGAGGGGGCTTCGGCGGGCTCGATTTTTACCCAGGAGCCGGATTTCGGGTCCCGGACTTCCAGGGAGAGGGGAATGTCCGTGTAGTCCCGCGGGACGCCCTGGTCGGCAAGGCCGTCTTTCAGGAAAGCCTCGCAGTAAAGCTGGGCGCTGCCGTCCAGGATAGGCACTTCGAGATTGTCCAGTTCGATGAGGGCGTTGTCCACCCCGAGCCCCATGAGGGAACTCATGATGTGCTCGATGGTGACGACATCGGCCCCGTTCTGCGAAATGGTGGTGCTGCGGGCCGTGTTGGTGACATGCTCTGCCACGGCCTCGACGACGGGTTGGCCGGGGAGGTCGGTGCGGCAGAAACGGATTCCGCTTCCGGCCGGTGCGGGCAGGACGGTCATATGGGCATAGGTGCCCGTGTGAAGGCCTTTTCCTTCGAAAAAGTAATTCTTTGTTAAGGTATGCTGGTTGTTCGGCATGCGGTTACTGTATGCAAGAATTATTCCTCGGCGGCCCGTTTGAAGAGGGCGTAGGATTTCATGAACTTTCGGGCGGGAATGGCGGGCGATCCCAGCAGCACCTCTCCCTCTTTCCGGATATTGCCGATGATGCCGGCCTGGGCCATGATGGTGGTATGGTCTGCGATCTTGACGTGGCCTGCGATGCCCACCTGTCCGCCGAAGATGCAGTATTTGCCCACTTCGGTGGAGCCGGCGATGCCGGTCTGGGCCGCCATGGCGGTATGGTCGCCGATAATGACGTTGTGGGCGATCATGCACAGGTTGTCGATGCGGACGCCGTTGCCGATGATGGTGGACTCCATCTGGGCGCGGTCCACGGTGGTGTTGGCCCCGATTTCCACATCGTTGCCGATGACGACGTTCCCCAGATGCTCGATCTTTTCCCAACTGCCGTCCGGACGCGGTGCGTTGCCGAAGCCGTCGGCCCCGATGACGACCCCGCTGTGCAGGATGACGTTGTTGCCGATGACCATGCCGGGATAGATGCGCACGCCGGGATAGAAGATGCAGCCGTTTCCGATGGTGCAGTTGTCACCGATGTACACGTGCTCGTGGATGATGGTATTGTCTCCCACCGTCGTGTGGCGGCCGATGAAGGAAAAGTCTCCCACATAGACCTTCTTCCCGAAGCGGGTGGACCAGAACCAGCGGGCGCGCAGACTGCGGTGGCGCTTGTTCTTTTTCTTTTTGTCGGAAACGTACTTCAACAGGTCGGCGATGGCGGAATAGGCATTTTCCACCCTCACCAGCGTGGGCTTGACGGGCTGCTTGGGCTCGAAGGTCTTGTCCACGATGAGGATGGAGGCTTCACTGGTATAGACAAACGGCTCGTACTTGGGGTTGGCGAAAAAACTCAGCGTGCCCGGCTTGCCATGTTCGATTTTGGCAAACTTGGCGGCCTTGGCGTTTTCGTCCCCGTCCACCGTCCCTTTCAGGAGCTGTGCCAGGAATTTTGCGGTAAGTTCCATTATATCAGGGGTTCAGCGGTCATGGCGGCAGGCTGCGGGATGCCCATGAGTTTCAGGATGGTGGGGGCCACGTTGCACAGGGCGCCGTCTTTGACGGAGGTCACCTGCGGTCCGGCGTTGATCACCACAAACTGCACCGTATTGAGGGAATGGGCGGTGTTGGGGGTTCCGTCGGCGTTGACGGCGAAGTCGGCATTGCCGTGGTCGGCCGTGAGAAGGACCACGTAGTCCTTGGCGATGGCCTCTTCCACCACTTTCCCGACCAGGTTGTCGATGCAGGTGACGGCCTGGGTGATGGAATTATAGACACCGGTATGGCCCACCATGTCTCCGTTGGCGAAGTTGAGGATGATCATGTCCTGCTTTCCGCCGCGGATTTCGCCGATGAGTTTTTCGGCCACTTCGGGGGCGCTCATCTGGGGCAGGAGGTCGTAGGTGGGGACCTTCGGGGAGTTCACCAGGATGCGGTCTTCGTTCTCGAAGACGGTTTCGCGGCCGCCGTTGAAGAAGAAGGTTACATGGGCGTATTTCTCCGTCTCCGCGATGCGCAGCTGATGTTTGCCGGCCTTGGAAACCGTTTCTCCCAGGGTGTCCTGCACCAGTTCCTTGTCGAAGAGGATGTGGACGCCCTTGAAGGAAGCGTCATAGGGAGTGAGGCAGCAGTAGTAGAGGGGAAGGGTGTGCATGCCTTCCTCGGGCATATCCTGCTGGGTGAGGACGGAAGTGAGTTCGCGGGCGCGGTCGTTGCGGAAGTTGTAGAAGATGACGGCATCTCCCTCCTCGATGGTGGCGACGGGTTTTCCGTTCTCGGTGACGACGATGGGCTTGATGAATTCGTCGGTGACCTCGGCGTCATAACTGGCCTGGATGCCGGCCTGGGCGCTCTCGAAGGCGGCACCCTTGCCTTCGACCAGGAGGTCGTAGGCTTCCTTTACGCGGCTCCAGCGCTTGTCACGGTCCATGGCGTAGAACCGGCCGCAGACGGAGGCCACTTTGCCGGTGGTTTCCGCCATTTTCTCTTCCAGTTCCTTCACGAAGCCCAGACCGCTGCGGGGATCTGTGTCACGTCCGTCCATGAAAGCGTGGACATAGACCTTCTCCAGGCCCGATTCCTTGGCTACCCGCAGGAATTCGTACACATGGTCCAGGGAACTGTGCACGCCGCCATGGGAGGTAAGGCCCATCAGGTGGAGTTTCTTTCCGCTGGTCTTCACATAGTCGAAAGCGGCTTTGATCTCCTTGTTTTCCAGGAGTTTGTGATCCCGGCAGGCCATGTTGATCTTCACAAGGTCCTGGTACACGACACGGCCGGCGCCCAGGTTCATGTGGCCCACTTCGGAGTTGCCCATCTGGCCGTCCGGAAGCCCTACGTATTCACCGCAGGCCTGCAGATGGCCATAAGGATATTTGGCGCGGAGGGCGTCAATATGGGGTGTCCCCTTGGTCCAGATGGCGTTGGAGTAGTCGTGGCGGCCTTCTCCCCAGCCGTCCAGAATCATGAGAAGTACTTTTCTGTTCATATCTCGAATATTTTTTTACAAAACGAAGACTGCCTTCCGGGCAGTCTGCAAAGTTAATCATTTTTCACGGATATCCGAATAATCCGCCGGGTGGAATTACCGACGCGTACACTGTGGTCGATACAGAAGGGCACGACGGCCAGGATGTGCTGCGGATCCCGGGGCGACCGGAGCAGGGGAACAAAAGGTTTTTCACCGGCCGGGATGTGGTGGTCGGTGAACCAGTCCTGCATCTTTTTCTTTCCCGGGGCTCCGAGCGGGCGAATCCAGTCGCCGCTTTTCCAGGGGCCGATGACCGGTTCCGTCCCGGCCGGGATGCCCGCCTTGTCCGCATCCAGAATCAGCATCCCTTCCGGCTGTTTCACCGGAAGGCTCCCGTCCCAGGCTTCCTCCGACATGGTGAATTCGCCTTCCCGTGCACCAAAAGGGCCGTTTTCGTGCACGAGGGCCATTTCGGTGCGGAAACGGGCCATGTCCCGGTTGAGGGTCTGGACGAAGGAGGGGTTGATGTCGGCAAAAACCGGGAAGACGAGGTTCCTGATCATGTTGCGTTTGCAGTCGTTCAGGGCGTTGGTGCCGTCTTCCCGCCAGGAGAGCCCGTTTTCCTTTGCGAACGCCTCGATTTCGGCCCGGGTCATCCGGAGGAGGGGCCTCAGGAGGGGGATGTCGGCATAATCCGGGTCCGGAAGGAAGCCGTTTTCTTTCATCCCGGTGATGCCGCGAAGGCCCGTTCCGCGCAGGAGGTTCAGCATCAGGGTTTCCGCGTTGTCGTTGGCATTGTGCGCCACGGCTACGCCTTCATAACCGAACTCCCGGCACAGTTGTCCGAACCAGCGGTAACGCAGCCGGCGGGCGGCCATTTCCACGGAAATGCCCTGCTCCTGGGCAAAGGCCCTGGTGTCGAAGCGCTTGACATGGCAGGGGATGCCGTGCTCCGCGGCCCAGGCCCGTACGTGGGCTTCGTCGGCGTCACTCTCGTCCCCGCGGAGCGAAAAGTTGCAGTGTGCAACGGCGAAAGGCCCGCCGCTGAGGCGGACCTTTTCGGCCAGGCACATGGAGTCGATTCCTCCGCTGACGGCAAGCAGCAGCATCAGTGATTGTGGGTGATGGTATAAGTGAAGCCGAACTCCAGATATTCCTTGAACTGGACGCCCTTGGAGTCCGCTACGCCGTCCTTGTCGGTGTCACGTACGATGACACGGGGGTCGTAGATGAGGTTGGTGCTCAGGGTGAGGGCGAAGAACTTGCGCAGTTTCCAGTATATTTTGTTGTCCCAGGTGATGCGGGGTTCTATTTTGGGAGTGAGGTAGTTGTAGAAAAGGGTGACCTGCGTGGTGTAGGAGAAGGCGTCATTGATGACCCAGGCCATGTCGGCCTTGATCTGGGCGCCGAATTCCATGCGTACCGGGCGGTAGTTGTCCCCGACGGCCGCATCCAGACCGGCCGAACGCAAATCCATGCCATAGGTTTTCCTCAGTTCGGGAATGCCCACGATCACGGCGCCTCCGGACAGGGGTGCCACGTTCAGGGAGAACCAGGGAGCGGGCGTCCACAGGGCACCGATACCGATATCGATGTAGGCCGGGGCGAAGAGGCCGGACTTGAGCGTACGGGCGTTGAGCCAGTCCTGGACGGTGGGCTCTTCGACGCCGCTGCTCTTCGGGGTGCCGTAGGCGTAGTTGTTGTCGAACTGCGTCTTGAAGTCGAAACTGGCCGAATAGGCGAGGTTCTTCACCGGCGTCTCATAGCCCCACTTGGCCTCGAAATAAATGCGGTCCTTGTTCTTTTGGAGGATGGGTTTGTCGGCACTGTACAGGAAGCCGTAGTCCAACTGCAAGCGGTTCACGCCCCGTAGTTTGCCTTTTTCGAATTTGCTGGTCAGGTCGATGTTTCCGGCCAGGGAGACATTGTTGTAACCGCCGGCGACCCACTGGGAGAGATAGGTCTGTCCAAAGTTGATGTTCGTCAGCAGGGTGGTGTTCCAGTAACGGGGCTTTTTGGCCGTTTCGGGAACATCCTCGGCCGCACTCAGGGCGGCGGCAGCCTCTGCGGCCGCCTCCTGGGTATTCTGGGCCTGCACCGCCAGGGATGCGGCCACCAGGCCGATGATAAGGAATAACTTCTTCTTCATGGTTTCACTACTTTTTAAGCGGGGCTAGTAAGAGCGGGCGAAGAGGACCCTCTGGTGGGAAGGCTTGCCGGTATAGATGCACTTGCCTTCTTCCATGCATACGGCGCTGTCCACGGGGATGCAGCGGATGGTGGCCTTTGTCTCTTCCTGGATCTTGGCTTCGGTTTCGGCCGTTCCGTCCCAGTGGCACAGGAGGAAACCGCCATTCTCGATCTCGACCTTGAACTCTTCCCAACTGTCCACCTTGCGGATGGAGGCGTCGCGGAAGGCCAGGGCTTTGTTGTAGATGTTTTTCTGGATGTCGTCCAGCAGGTCGATGATGCGGTCTTCGAGGCCTTCGAGGGGTTCGGAGATTTTTTCCAGCGTGTCGCGGCGGGCTACTTCCACCGTGCCGTTCTGCAGGTCGCGGGGACCCATGGCCAGGCGCACCGGGACGCCCTTGAGTTCCCATTCGGCAAACTTGAAGCCGGGACGGAGGGTGTCGCGGTCGTCAATTTCCACCGTGTGGCCCTTCGCATCCAGGACTTTCTTGAGTTGATACATCTTGTCCAGGACGGCGTTGCGTTCCTCATCGCTCTTGTAGATGGGAACCATCACTACCTGGATCGGGGCCAGGGCAGGCGGGAGGACCAGGCCGTTGTCGTCTCCGTGGGACATGATGAGGGCGCCCATCAGGCGGGTGCTCACGCCCCAGGACGTGGCCCAGACATAGTCCTGCTTGCCTTCCTTGTTGGTGAAGGTGACGTCGAAACTCTTGGCGAAATTCTGGCCCAGGAAGTGGGAGGTGCCGGCCTGGAGGGCCTTGCCGTCCTGCATGAGGGCCTCGATGGTCATGGTGTCCAGGGCGCCGGCAAACCGCTCACCGGGGCTCTTGTGCCCTACCACGACGGGGAGGGCCATCACCTCGCGGGCGAATTTGGCATAGATGTTGACCATCTGCTCTTTGCGGGCTTCGGCCTCCTGGGCGGTGGCGTGGGCGGTGTGGCCTTCCTGCCAGAGGAATTCCGCCGTCCGGAGGAACAGGCGGGTGCGCATTTCCCAGCGTACGACATTGCACCACTGGTTGCACAGGATGGGAAGGTCTCTCCAACTGTGAACCCAATTCTTATAGGTGTTCCAGATAATGGTCTCCGAGGTGGGGCGGACGATGAGTTCTTCTTCCAACTTGGCCTCCGGGTCCACCACGATGCCGTTGCCTGCCGGATCGTTCATGAGCCGGTGGTGCGTGACCACGGCGCATTCCTTGGCGAATCCGGCGACATGTTCGGCCTCACGGCTGAAGAAAGACTTGGGGATGAAAAGCGGGAAATAGGCGTTCTTGACGCCGGTCTCCTTGAACATCCCGTCCAGGATGTGCTGCATCTTTTCCCAGATGGCATAGCCATAGGGTTTGATGACCATGCAGCCGCGGACGGCGGACTGTTCGGCCAAATCAGCTTTTACGACCAGGTCGTTATACCACTGAGAGTAGTTTTCTTCGCGTTTGGTTACCTCTTTTGCCATAATAAATATTTGTTTTTTTTCGTTTTTGTGCTTAATATTGCCTCCAGAATGGACTGCAAGGTATTAAAATTGCAGTATACCCCTTTCAAGCCCGGAGAACCCGGGTGCAAAGATACTTATTTTTATTGGATTAAAGGAGGTACTGACGATGAAAAAGAGTTTTTTGGCCTATGCCGTTGCGGCTTTTGCCGCCCTGGGCTGCTCTTCCGTGAGCCAGCTTCAGACACGAGTCTATGATGACGGTGTCTATTCCCGTCCTTCTGTTGTTCCCGCAGCCCAGGTGGCCGCGGCGGATTCCGATTTGGATAATCTCCTTGCAGAGAGCAAGCAATCCCAAGCCTATATAATCAACAGCCAGGGAGATACCCTGGTGGTACCGGCAGGCAAGAAGGTGCAGTTTACAAACACGACGGATCTTGTCGTCACCGACTCGCCGTCCTGGATGTACGGTTATCCCTGGGCCTACAGCCCCTGGTATTTCCGCGATTTCTATTACTGGCACAGCCCGTGGTTCTACAATTCGTGGTATTTCGACCGCTGGGCGTGGGATCCGTGGTACTATGACTATTGGTATTACCACCCTTTCTATCCCTTCAGGGCCTATAGTTGGTCGTTCTGGTACGATCCTTTCTTCGGCCCCCGGTATCATCACGCCTGGTATGGCCATCCTTATTACTACGGCGGCTATTACTACGGTCCCGTATGGGGCGGTGGCGGGCTTGTCCACAAAACCCCCTATGCCGGGCAGTCCTTCGCCCGCGGCGGGGCTTCCCGCTCGGCCGGCCGCAGCCTGACAGACCGTCACGCTTCGTCCCGCAGCCGGACCGGATCGGCCACCAAGGCCACTTCTTCCGGCCGTTCCGGCATCACCACCCGTTCGGCCTCCGGCCGTTCCGGCGTGAGCACCCGTTCCGGTGTCACCAGCCGCAGCGCTTCCTCGGTGTCCCGCCGTGCGGCGCCGGTCACCCGCTCCTCTTCCGTGAGCGGAAGCACCGCCGGCAGCCGCTCTTCCGGCAGCGTCACCCGTTCCTCCGGCGGCAACGGATCCTACCGTTCCTCCGGCAGCGCCACCCGCTCTTCCGGCGGCACCGGGTCCTACCGCTCTTCCGGCAGCACCGGATCCTACCGTTCCTCCGGCAGCGGCGCATACCGTTCCTCGGGCAGCGGGTCCTATCGCTCTTCCGGCTCTTCGTCCCGCTCCTCTTCCGGCGGCAGTTATTCCGGCGGCAGCAGCGTCCGTTCTTCGGGCGGCAGTTACTCCGGCGGCGGCTATTCGGGCGGCGGCGGTTCCCGCTCCTCCGGTGGCGGTTATTCCGGTGGCGGCAGTTCCCGTTCCTCCGGCGGACGCCGATAACTTTCAAAAAAGACTTCGAACATGAAAAGGATATTGACCTTCATTTTGGGAACGGCCGTCACAGTGGCGGCCGCTGCCCAGGACTGGCAGGATGCCCGTTTTTTTGCTGAGAACAATTATGTCGGCACGGCCCGTACCCTGGGCATGGGCAATGCCGTGACCGCCATCGGCGGAGACCCCGGTTCCATTTCCATCAACCCGGCCGGCTCTTCCGTGGCGTCCTATTCCCAGTTTGTGATCAGCCCCGGTTTCACCCTCTCCACCACCAATGCCAGCGGCGTTGTGGCGCAGGGAAATGCCAGTGCCATCGGCCTCGGGGATGCCGTCCACACCAATTATGGCCGCTTTACCCTTCCCAATGTAGGGGCCATTTTCACGGTCAACACCGGCCGCCGTTCGGGCTGGAAGCGTACCTCCTTCGGTTTCGTGCTCAACGCCACCAATAACTACACCGGGCGTTTCAATGCATCGGGTGTCAATGCCGACAATTCCTATGCCGCCTCCCTGGCTTCTTCGGCCGAAGGGTATTCGGAAACCGTGCTCGGTTCCGAGAGTTGGTGGTATGACGGGGGCGATATCGCCCGCATGCCCAAGTGGGTGGACATGATGGGTTACCGCGCCGGCATGTTCAACGGCATTCCCGGCGATGCAGGCCGCTATCAGGCCATCACGGAAGTGCGGGATGCCGCCGGCAACTGCTGGCTGGCCGCCCCGCTGTACCAGAAATACGGACAGCAGTCCTACGGCAACAAGTATGATGTCGTGTTCAATTTCTCGGCCGACTATGAAGACAAATTCTACATCGGCATCAATCTCGGACTGACGTCGCTTTCCTACAGGATGTCGGAATATTTCTCCGAGGCTCCCGACAATCCCGACGATTTCCCCGTCATCGAATATACCGATGGTACGCGGGCTGCCTTCAACAGCCTTCAGATGAAGCACAGTTACACGCTCCGCGGAAACGGCGTCTATGTCAAGGCCGGTTTGCTGTGGCGTCCCTTGGCCGGTCTTCGGCTGGGTGCCGCCGTCCAGTCTCCCACCATCATGAGTTATACGGCCCGTCAGGCCTTCTCCGGCGAGGTTCTCATGACCGGAAAGAGCCTGGTGCCTTCCACCACACCGGAAGACTCCTGGACCTTCCGCATGCAGGAGCCCTGGCGCTTCAATGTGGGTGCCGCCTACAGTTTCGGCAGCCTCGCCGTCCTCAGTGCCGACTATGAACTGGCCAGTTACAAGAGCATCCGTTACCGTTCTTCCGACAGTTCGATGCCGCAGTATCTGTCCGATGCCAATGCCGATATCCAGGATGCCCTGGGAATGGCCCACCAACTGCGCGTAGGTGTGGAGGTGAAGCCCACGGCCGACTTCTCGCTCCGTGCGGGCTACAACCTGGTCACCTACGGCCAGCGGAACTGGCTGGAGGAAGACTGGAGCGTTACGCCTCTCACCTCTGCGGAGAAGATGTCCCTTTGCAAGCACAATGTCTCCGTCGGTGCCGGTTACTCGTTCGGCTCGTTCTTCCTGGATGCCGCCTTCCGCTTCCGGATCGTCCCCAAGGAATACATGATGCCTTACCATTATTATGGTTATGACAGCAGTTTCACCAACAAGTACGTGGATTGGAGCATCCTTACCCCGGAAGTGGAAATCAAGCCCAATGCGATGGACATTGTCCTCACGGCGGGATGGCGCTTCTAAAGCCCGATAATCTGCCATTTTGTCAGCAATGAACCGCTGGCACGAAGTTCGATAAAACTAAGGCGTCGCCCGATG
>ODAI013152143.1_pt1 | contig 10564 bp, 6 predicted proteins | sample 1539321 | NCBI WGS metagenome assembly ODAI01 (sample SAMN02144231, study PRJEB22623) | gut metagenome | biome: sheep rumen | host: Ovis aries | place: New Zealand | reverse complement strand
CGTTGTGGGAGTCCACCCGAACAGAAAGATCGGACCTGCAATGGACTTCGGATGTGAAGCCTTCCCTGAAGCCACCATTTTCCGCATAGGCCGTGAACCCGATGGCTCATACCGCTTCTTCATACTCGAGGGCGAAGCTCTTGACAAGCCTAAGCAGTTCACCGGGACTTCCATAGTAATAAAAACAACGGCTCCGGTGCGTGAAGCCGTTGAAAAAAGCGTACTTGACGGCTTTGAGCCTCATTTTGTGGTGATGAAAGGGCATCATTCAGAAGCTCTGAAAGCCCTTGCCGGAATGTTCGGATTTAAAGCGTATATATACTGATAACATTTATTGGCTACTTAAAGAGCTGCCCGCAGGCAGCTCTGTTTTTTACTATTTATTATCCTCTGCAGCCCTTCTGAACAGCTCGCTGAAGCTGCTCCCTGACCTGTAAAACACAGGTATCTTCCCAAGTTCTGCCTTTACTTTCAGGGTCCTGCCGCCTTTATACGGCTTGCCGTCCCAGAATCCGGTCCACTCTCCTTCAGGCAGGTGTACAGTCCTTTCTGAAGCAGTCTTCTCTATTACCGGGCACACATACATGTCATCTCCGAAGAAGTAAGAGTACTCATCCCTGCTCGCAGAATAATCAAGCGCATTCCAGAAGTCAGGTCTCATTGCCGGTATTCCCTCTTTTGCCTGTTCGAGGCAGTGCTGTATATATGGCCGGAGCGCAGCATGGATATTCGTAAGGCGCACAGTGTGCGGAATAACCTCCGGAGCATCGAACTGACTGTTTGCCCACGGTCTTATGGACTCATGGCTTCTCATAAGAGGCGAAAAGGTGTTCATCTCCATCCAGCGGATAAACAGCTCATCATCCCTCTTCAGCTTTCCTACAGAAAGAAAGCCTCCTATATCGCTGTGCACAAGCGGCACACCTGAGAATCCAAGAGAGAAAGTCGCCGGCATTATGCAGGGCATGCCATAGTCCTTTGTAAGGTCGGTATGCTGGTCGCCGTTCCACATAATAGGTGCATAACGCTGCTCTCCCAGATAGCCCGAGCGGGTAAAGAACATCACATCCTTATCGCCAAACTCATCAACAGCCTCGCGGTTTATCTTTGCCCAGAGCACCGGCCACTGATTGTGCAGCTCAGCAGGATCGCCGTCGTGAAGCACACAGTCCGTAGGCAGGTATTCTCCGAAATCTGCCATCCAGCCCTTAACACCAATGTTCAGCATGTTCTTCTTGATAAGAACCTCTTTTATGAAATGCACCGCCTCAGGATCTGTCAGATCCAGCATTCCCGCGTCAAAGGTAGTGGATTTTATGTGGCAGATGCTGCCGTCTTTGTTTGTTATGAGCCAGCCTTTTTCTGCACATTCCCTGTAGTACCTGCTCCCTTTTACGAGATACGGATTTATGTAAGCGATGAAGTGCACTCCCCGGCTCTCAAGCCTCCTTATTGCCTCCGGAAGGTGGTGATAGAGCTTCTCATCGTACTCATAGTTCCACCACACCTGTTTTCCCATTACCGTGCGGTTTTCTCCGCACCAGTCCTGGCTCCATACAGCGCTTATCTTTGCTCCGGCGTCGAGCATGGTAAAGGCTTTTGAGATCACCTTATCTGTTCCGCCCTGCACAGCTATTATCATGCCATCAAGGCACCAGTCAGGCAGATACTGGCCTGGTGGGTTTTTCTTTGCCAGCGCACGCATGAGAGATACGTAGTCCCCTGCATGCAGCAGCATGAGCGAACGCGGGCATTTGTCAAATTCGAATCTGAAGTTATTAATGCCGAATTTGGATATGCCGTCCGATGCTGTGTCGAAATAAAAAAGCCGGCCCGTATCCGTAACAAAAACAGGCATAGGAGAATAGCTCCCGATGCTCTCGGCTTCTTTTTCACGGTACCGGTGGTCCGGCAGTATTACTTTTTCTAAAATCGTGCGTGCGGTTATATGCTCAGAGACGAAATTCATTATTCTCTCGCCTCTGAGATTAGTCTTGCGGTACTGCTCTCCTCCTCCGAATACAGCTTCACCTTCTATTGCAGGAATCCTGAATTCGTAGGCCCAGCCCTCTTCACCTTCAAATATGAGTTCACAGCCCAGCTCGCATTCCACGACTTCCATCCTGAGCGAATGCCCGTTTCCGGACATCATAAATGTGCTGTCGCCCACCTTCTGTATAGCATCAAGGCGGGCGTGCTCCAACTCGACTACTGTTTCCTTTACCGTTCCGCGCTTTGAGCTGTAAGTCTTCCTGTGCTTTATGGCCGAAACGAAAGGCGTGGACAGGAGTTCGAACCCATCCGTCAACAGCTTAAGATTTCTGCCGTCGAATTCGATGTTCAGCATTTTTTATATACCTAAATATCCGCGAGATATCTTCGAAGCTCCCTGTTGGAATCCGCCACCACTTTTTCCTCATCAATTCCGGTGATCCTTCCGTTCTTTACAGTCACCTCACCGTCGATCACAGTATAATCCACTGCGCCTCTGAGTCCGACCGTACCGAGCACAGATTTAGGATCGTAGCATGCGCCAACGAGCTCCAGGCGCTCCGAATCCACCAGGAAGAAGTCTGCGCACTTGCCAGTCTCGATCGAGCCGATCTCCTTGTCTCTTCCGAGCAGTCTTGCGGATCCCATTGTAGCTATCTTGAGCATGTCATATCCGGTAGGTGCCAGTCTGCTGGAATTGAGCCTGTGCAGGAGGAATCCCACGCGGAGCTCCTCGAGCATGTCTGAACCGTCATTCGATGCTGATCCGTCAACTCCAAGGCCTACAGGAATTCCCATCTCGAGCATCTCAGGGATGCGTGCTATGCCGGATGACAGCTTCATGTTGGAGATCGGACAATGACATACGCCTGTGCCTGTGTCCGCCAGGAGTTTCAGCTCTTCGTCGTTGAAATGTATGCCGTGAGCGTACCATACGTCATCGCCTATCCATCCCACTCTCTCCATGTAAGCGAGCGGACGAACACCCTCGCGCTCGAGCATGTAGTTCTCTTCATCCTTGGTTTCGCAGAGGTGTGTATGCAGTCGTACGCCCTTTTCCCTTGCGAGTATTGCTGATTCGCGGAGCAGATCCTCAGAGACCGAGAACGGCGAGCACGGCGCGAGAGCAATGCGGCGTTTTGATCTGAATGATCTGTCGTGATATTTATCTATAAGGTCGATGCTGTCTTTCATGATCTCATCGACTGTCTGCACAACGCTGTCCGGCGGAAGTCCTCCGTCCTTTACTGAAAGGTCCATGGATCCGCGCGAGAAGTGCATCCTTACGCCGAGCTTATCCGCAGCAGCAGCCTGTGCTCCGATCAGGTCGCCTGCTCCTGCCGGGAACACGTAGTGATGGTCGAAGACTGTTGTGCAACCGTTTTTCATGAGTTCTCCCATGCCTGTCAGGGATGACAGATACACGGTATCTTCGTTGAGGTTTTTCCAGATCTCGTAAAGAGTCTTAAGCCAGTCGAAGAGCTCCATGTTCTGCACTTTTCCGAGGTTGCGCGAGAACACCTGGTAAAGATGGTGATGAGCGTTTACGAGGCCCGGATAACAGAGCATTCCGGTCCCGTCTATTACAGTGTCGGCATCATGCTTTTCCGGTCCGATGTATTCAATAAGTCCGTCCTTGCAGAACAGATTCACATTCTCATATACAGTATCTCTGCCATCGCACGAGACTATCGCACGAATGTTGTTTACAGACAATGTACTCATTGTTCATGCTCCTTTCTCTTTCTCATCGTCAGCATCAGCGCTGCGAACAGCAAAACGATAACAACGGCTGCTGCCGACCAAATGCCTCTGTCAGGCAAAAATGAAGTGGTTCCATCTCCGTTAACTATAACATCTGCGTCCCTTAATATCCAAGCCCCGAGGGCCGGTCCGATGAGCCCCGGTACAAAAACCTGGCCTATTATTCTTACGCCCTGGAACTGCCCGGCTCTTCCCTCAGGAATGTTGTCTCTTATCATGGCTCCGAACACCGACATTCCTGTCAGGTAGCCTGCCATCATCAGCAGCGATCCGATAAACACAGGCACAGTAGTCGTTGTGAAGTAAAGTATCATGTAGCCCGCAAGCAGCATCGCTATCACCGGCATTATGCTCTTCATGAAGCCTGCCCTGTCGTAAAGCCTGCCGTAGAATACAGTAATCACCGCGGCCAGCAGAATAGCCGGCGCAAATATGATCACGTAATTGTCCATCCCGAGAGTCTTCTCATAATAGATCAGAAGATACGGCATGAACACCTGTATCGATATATTGAAGATCGCAAAGTTCGCGAGGGTCAGGTAGAGTCTGCTGTTCTCCGCGGCTACAGATGGCCTGAAACTGTAAGCGAGCGTGCTCCCAAGGCTTTCTTCTGCTTTTTTGAGTCCGGGTGCATCCTCAATCAGGAACCAGCCTGCGATTCCGATCAATGTGGTGGCGATTCCGATTATGTAATATATCGCCGTCCACGCTTCGTGAGTGTCCAGGTCGAAGCTCATGAATCCGCCGAATACCACAAGTATCGCGATCAGAGGCATCATGGAGTTTACGCCTTCTATTTTTCCCCTGTTTGTGGAATCGCCGCGGTCTGTCAGCCACGCGTTGTATGCCGCGTCATTGGCCGTAGATCCGAAATACGTCATTACGCAGTCCATCACTATGGTGAGCATGATGCTCTTTATATACGCAAAGCTTATTATGCTGACGCCCCAGATCATGTACCCCACGCTCATGAAAGCCTTGCGCTTTCCGACTTTGTCCGAAACAGCTCCCATTATGATAGTAGTGAGGGCAGCTGTTACCGCACTCGCCATTACCATGGCCGAGATATCTGCCGGCTCCGCATGGAACATCTTATAAATGAACACGTTGAAGTACATGTTCTCAACCACCCATGCCACCTGGCCCATAAGGCCGAATATGAGCATGGAAATCCAGAATTTACTTCCCAGTCTGGTCTGCATATGCCATCACCTTCCTGTTACATCTTTTTTTGGACGCACCGTTATCCATACCCCGATGAATACCAGCACTATGCCTGCCATCTGTCTGACGCTGATCTGTTCTCCCAGCATGAGGAACGAGAACAGTGCTACAAACACCGGCTCAGAGGCATAGATGAGCGTTGTATGTGAGGTCGGGCTAAGCTTCTCTGCAGATGTCTGGAAAATGAATCCCATAGCACCACATCCGAGTGCCAGATAGAGAAGCTGCCACCATCCCATAGCGCTGGCAGGCAGTCTGAAGCTGTCCTCGAGCAGGAATGCGAATATAAATCCGTACACAGACACGAAAGGAAGCTGCAGAGTGCCCAGCACTATAGGGTCATGCTTATGTGCATAGCGCTCTGTATAAAGCATCTGAAACGAGTAAAAGAAAGCACTCATTACGCAGATGAGATCGCCTTTGTTGAGCGAGAAGTCCGCCGACAGGCACATCAGACCTACTCCCACCAGAGTGATTACGATGCTCGCGATCTGGCTCCTGCCTGGTACCACGTGCTCCTGCACCAGGATTATGATCGGTGTGAAGAACGCCACAAGGCTCATCATGAAGCCTGCGTTGGACGCCGTGGTGTACTTGCACCCAAGCACCATGCACAAATACGAGATAAATAAAAACGTTCCCAGCACACCTGAGTGCAGGAACGTTTCCATGTCAAGACTGCGGTATCTTTTATGAAATACTGCTATGCAGGCCGCAAAGGCAATAAGAAACCTGAGCGCCACCATGTTGAACACTTCGAGCTCTGCAAGGATCTGTTTTGAGAAGATCGTCATGGCTCCGAAGATCATGGTGGCCGCAAGCATCATCAAGTCACCGTATGCGATCTGTTTTATGTCTGCGGCCGTGCCCTTTTCCATATTCGTATTATATATCTAAACTTATTCTTTTTCCTCCCCGGAAATGTAAATAAGTTTTTCACCATCCGAGTCACAGGTGAGCGACTGACCGTCGAGTATTGTGCCTCTTATGACTCCCGAAGCGATCTCGGTCTCTACATGCTGCTGCAGATAGCGCTTTATAGGCCTTGCTCCGTAGTGCGGATCATACGCCTCATCAGCGATGAACTCAAGAGCGCTGTCTGTAACGCTGAGCGATATATCCTTGCTTTTGAGTCTCTCGGCTATATCGTTGAACGACAGGCTGATAATGCCTTTTATCTGCTCCTTTGTAAGCGGGCTGAAGAGAATGATATCGTCGATACGGTTGAGGAATTCCGGCCTGAATCCGGCCTTGAGCTGTGCCATGACTGCTTTCTCCACTTCAGGGTCTATGGTGCCGTCGTCCTTCATGTTGTCGATCAGATCTGCGCTTCCGATATTCGAAGTCATGATGACTATCGTGTTCTTGAAGTCTACGGTGCGGCCCTGATTGTCTGTCAGACGTCCGTCATCGAGCAGCTGCAGCAGTATGTTGAATACATCCGGATGCGCCTTCTCTATCTCATCGAAGAGGATGACGCTGTAAGGTTTGCGGCGCACTGCCTCTGTCAGCTGGCCGCCCTCATCGTAGCCGACATACCCTGGAGGCGCTCCTACCAGTCTGGACACTGAGTGCTTCTCCATGTATTCTGACATGTCTATTCTTATCATGTTGCGTTCGCTGTCGAAGAGCGCCTCCGAAAGCGCTTTCGCAAGCTCTGTCTTACCGACTCCTGTTGGGCCGAGGAAAATGAACGATCCGATTGGTCTGTTCTCATCTTTGAGACCGGCTCTGGCGCGCAATATTGCCTCTGAGACGGCCTTTACACCCTCTTCCTGACCGATGACTCTCTTATGCAGGATATCAGGCAATCTGAGCAGTTTATCGCGCTCTGTCTCTACCAGCTTGCTTACAGGTATGCCTGTCCATCCGGAGATGACCTCAGCTATCTCGTCTTCGGTGACCTCTTCCTGGAGCAGCCTTTCCTCTTCACGCCTGTCAGCAGCCGCCTTCTTCTCCTCAAGCTGTCTCTCGAGATCCGGAAGTACTCCGTATTTCAGCTGAGCTCCTTTCTCGTAGTCCGCGTGTCTCTCGGCGTCTTCGATCTCGAGTCTGATGTCTTCGATCTGCTGCTTGAGATTCTTTGCCTCGAGTATCTCGGCTTTCTCGTTTTCCCACTGAGCCCTCATTCCGGCGCTCTTTTCCTTGAGATCCGCAAGCTCCTTCTCGAGTATCTCCAGCCTTGCCCTGGAACCCTTATCCTCTTCTTTTGCAAGCGCCTGCTTCTCTATCTCGAGCTGAGTGATCTTGCGGGATATCTCGTCGAGCTCTGCCGGCATGCTGTCTATCTCGGTACGGATGCGGGCTGCCGCTTCGTCCATGAGATCGATGGCTTTGTCAGGCAGGAATCTGTCGCTGATGTATCTGTCGGACAGTGTAGCGCATGCAATGAGCGCGCTGTCTGTGATGCGCACGCCGTGGTGTATCTCAAACTTCTCCTTGAGTCCGCGGAGTATAGAGATGGTGTCCTCTACGGTCGGCTGGTCCACCAGCACCTTCTGGAACCTTCTCTCCAGCGCGGCATCCTTCTCGATGTACTTTCTGTACTCGTCGAGAGTTGTGGCTCCGATGCAGTGCAGTTCACCCCTTGCCAGTTTTGGCTTCAGCAGATTGCCGGCATCCATTGATCCTTCGGCAGATCCCGCTCCTACGATGTTGTGGATCTCGTCAATGAACAGGATTATCCTGCCTTCGGATTTTTCTATCTCGTTGAGCACAGCTTTGAGTCTCTCTTCGAACTCTCCTCTGTACTTGGCTCCGGCTATAAGAGCTCCCATATCAAGCGCGTATACAGTTTTGTCCTTGAGTCCCTCCGGAACATCCCCCGCGAGTATCCTCTGCGCGAGTCCCTCGACTACGGCTGTTTTTCCAACGCCCGGCTCACCGATAAGCACCGGGTTGTTCTTTGTACGTCTCGAAAGGATCTGCACAACGTGTCTTATTTCGGCATCTCTTCCAATTACCGGATCGAGTTTGCCGGCCCTTGCCATCTCGACAAGATCTCTGCCGTACTTGGCGAGCGCTTCGTAATTGTCCTCCGGATTCTGGCTGGTGATCCGCTGGTTGCCTCTCACCTTTGTGAGCGCTTCGAGGAATTTATCCTTTGTAACGCCGTATCTGAGGAATATCCTCTCGCTTGGTGTTCCCTTCTCTCCAAGAAGAGCCAGGTAAATGTGCTCTACGCTTACATATTCGTCTTTGAACTGGTCTGCAAGAGCCTCGGCATCCATAAAAATTTTGTTGAATCTGCGTGTGCCGTACATTCCGTCTCCGCCACCTGAGACTTTAGGGATCTTGTCTACCTCTGCCTGGACATCCTTTGTCATGGCAATGATATTCACGCCCATAGACTGAAGCAGCTTAGGAATCAGACCGTCCTGCTGCCTGAGCAGAGCAAGGTGGATATGCTCGCCGTCAATCATCTGGTTGCCCATTGCAACCGCGATGTTCTGGCAGTCCATTACCACCTGCTGAGCATTCTGTGTATATTTTTCTATGTTCATATATGCATACCTCCTGTTTAGAAGATTTATTAGCAACTCATTTTTTTACAAAACAAAAATAGCACAGTTTCCAAGGTTTGTAAAGAAAAATTTAGCACTCGCTCGACGCGAGTGCTAACAAATTTGTTATTATATTCTCTATCTCTCATAAGATGAAACATTTCGCACCAAGTGCGATATGCTTTTTAACTGAACAACAGACAGTCGATTCAGATGGTTTTCCGTGCCGGGCATATTGATTACCTGATACTATCTGTAAGCTCACGGCCATCGTGTCTGTCCTCGAGCTCAGGCACGTATTTTTCATCGTCAAGCATATATGTGAATCCGTTTCCGTTCACTTCGCTCACGCTTGTGATTGTCATGAAGGCACCGCTGTCTATTGCCATCACTGCCCTCTTAACTTTGTTGAAGCTGCGGTTGCTGGCAGCGCAGAGGATCACTTCTCTTTCCTCTCTGAGGTATCCGCCGCGCGCCTTTAACAGTGTGGTTCCGAAACCTATCTCAAGCAGCTCTTCGTTCACTTCCGGAATCTTCTCTGTCCATATCATTATCTGATAGCCGCCCTGCTCGAGGACTATCATCCTGTCCATAACGACTCCGTATACCAGCGCATACAGTATTCCAAGTATTATTCCTTCGGTCTCTGTAACCGGGATCTGGATCAGGAAAATCGCTATATCCATTCCGGCCATAACGGTTGCGAGCTTCCATCCCAGTTTGCGGTTCATTATCATGGCCGGAACGTCTATGCCTCCTGTTGAACCGCCGAGTCTCATTACAAGGCCCAGGCCGACACCGTCAAGCACGCCCGCGCATATCGCTGCGAGCATTGGCTCGTTCACCAGGTGATGCAGCGCTGTTATCTGCTCGAATATCCCCATGAAGAACGGAAACGCGAAAGTTCCAAGCGCTATTGTAGCTGCGAATCTCTTGCCGAGCACAAGCGCGCCTGCAATAAACAGCGCGATGTTGAGCACTGCAACCACAACGCTTACGCTGGATCCCGTGAGTATATTGACCATTCTTCCCAGTCCGCTCACGCCGCTGACAACCATGTTGTATGGCAGCGCAAAACAAGTCACCGAAAAAGCACAGATGGCGTTTCCAAGCACCATCTGCGCAAACTCAAATGCATTCTTTTTAGTCAAAAGCTTATTCAATTCTCTATTTCCTCTTTTATTGAACTGGCAGATATTTTCCGTGAACGGCCCGCATCTTCATTTTTCCCTGAAGCACTCACATACAGGTCCTTACATGGATGCCAGCCGTTTTAATCGCTTGCATGGCTGCGGTTACCTTCTGATTATCGGCTTTTTATCTGTTTTTTTAGCCTTCTTTTCTTTGTTTCCTTTGCCGTTTTCCTCGCTGATTTCCTTTAAGAGCTCGACTATCTCGCCTGCGCGCTCTTCTGCTGTCGGCTCTTTTTTGCTGTTCATTTCTGATACATCTCTAAGAGCCTCCTCGACTTCGGCCTCGCGGGCAGCGATGGCTTTGAGCTCCTCCTCGAACTCATCCGTCAGATCGTCAATGGTTATAGTGGAGAGGGTCTCCTCGCTCACGTCCTCGAGGGCTGACACTCTTGCTGCCTGGTTGGTGATTATAGTCTCAAACAGGTTTCTGACCTCTCTCGCATTGGCGAAGTTCTCGCCCTTGGCAGACTCGAGCCTGATGATCTCTTCACGGACAGCCTTGTCTGCCTCTTCAGTCAAAGTGTACTGGTACTTTTTGCACTGAAGCTCAAATATCTGCTGCAGCTCGTCTACAGTGTAGTCCGGAAATTCGAAGAACTTATTGAATCTGGACTTGAGTCCCGGATTGCTTTCGATGAACTCTTTCATGAGTTCGGTATAGCCCGCAACTATGACGATGAATTCGTCGCGGTGGTCCTCCATTGCCTTGAGGATCGTGTCGATGGCCTCCTGACCGTAGTCAGCCCCCTCTTTGTTCAGGGTGTAGGCCTCATCGATGAACAGGATTCCGCCCATGGCCTCCTGGATCTTGTCCTGGGTCTTGATAGCTGTCTGGCCGACGAAACCGGCGACGAGTCCGGAGCGGTCGACCTCTACAAGCTGACCATT
>ODAI010636315.1_pt1 | contig 10564 bp, 13 predicted proteins | sample 1539321 | NCBI WGS metagenome assembly ODAI01 (sample SAMN02144231, study PRJEB22623) | gut metagenome | biome: sheep rumen | host: Ovis aries | place: New Zealand | reverse complement strand
TTGTTTAACGTGGATATTTACTTAATCCACGAGAATGGGGAAGCTCATCTTTTTAAAAATTAAAAAGACAGACTGTTTCATTTATACAGTCGTTTGTTGATTGATTTAAATCAGTCATCACATTTGGTAAATTATATTTTTAGTGCTTAACTTGTTATAAAAATAATGAAGCACTGTCCAACCCAAAATACTTACATCTATTTAGATGTTTAGACCATTTCATTTATATGGCCGTTTGTCAAAAATTGAAAAATTCAACTTTTGATATGAAAATAAGTTTTTTGTAAATCTTTATATGGAGGTTTTTATCTTTTATGGATAAGGAACAGACTATTTCCACAATCAAGCAGTACGCTCTGAAAGGTCTTTCTGAATGCAAAGACCATGGTGGAGTTGCTGTTATTGGTACAGGTCTTGGAATTGTAATTGCAGGACTTACTGGGTGGAACTTTGCTGCATGTCTTTGCGTTGGCGTAGTTGTCATTGCAGCTGGGTGTCTGGTAGTTTTTGATAAAACAAATCCAAAATAAAAAAAACTTATTTTTTTCAAAAATAAAATGAACTGGAATAAGAACCAGTTCATTTTTTATTTATTTTTATTTTACACCCACGGTTGGATTTTAATGGGTGAAGACGGAAGGACCAACATTGGCACTTTCGGAGAGCAGGGACATCCTCTGCTGCTCCAGAACTTTAGTTACGGCGTCGCGAGCTTCGCCTTCGAGACCTTCAGTAAGAGTGTCGGTAAAATCTCTGAAGTTGGAGTCTTCTCTAATGAGCTGTACTGCACCCTGAGGGGTGGACATATCGTTGTCGGAATCGTTCACATACTCGTTGAAGGACTCGTAAAGTACTATTTTTATTATATATTGCTATATTTAATTTAATATGACTATATCTTATGCTTGTAGTCGATAGACAAAATTACTTTTAATTTTGTTGTTTATTTTCCCGGCCGCCGAATTTGGCGGAAGGAATTCCAAATAATTACATCTTATTTATAATGGTCTACATTAGACCATTGTTAAACATGTATAAGAAAAACCTCCGTGTATTCGGATACTTTTTTGTTTTTTATTTTTTTTTGGTAAAGAGATAAAAAATTAGAAGCGGAAACGCATATGTTTTAGAGACCCGTCAAATCTGCTTTTCAGAATCTCTTCAACAAAATGCCTTTCGGGCAAATCGACATTATTCGTAATCATGATCCCATCCTCCTGCAGAAGAAGGATATCTTCATTTGTTCCAACTGATTCACAAAGAACGCCGCTTTGCTCATCAACACTGCTCAAATCAACTGATTCGGGCAAAAACTCTAAAACTCTAGCTTTTGCGTGAGAAGGGTTGCTGACCAAGTCATATGTGATTGGCTTAATCGGCGAAAGCACTTCAATGGTGCCATCAGGTCGAGTGTTTACACTGCCTAACGCACGGAGGGAAAACCCGATATTTACCTTATCATATAGTACCATCTTCGCAATATCAGGACCATGGAAACCAGATAGGGTTTCAACTTCCCCAATAATTTGGTTGCCTTCCATGAATACATTGCGAAGCAGGGCACCGCATGACTTGTACTCGAAATATGCAAGTTATTGCAGATAGACCATTTCATAATTTTGCATGGCCGTTAAGCATTAATCATTAATCATTTGTGTTCTTCTCATATTGAAAAAAATGCAGAAAATAAATGGTTTTCAATGGTGGTTAACCTTAAGAAATAAATTAAACAGATGCATAAGTCAAAAGGAAAACTTCATTCCGTGAATTTGCGAAAAAAACGCAGGTGTTTTCAAGGAAGGGACAGCGAAGCTAGAATGTGTTCTCCGGTTGATTTTTATTTTTCAATTAAAAAAACTCTCCTTAAATGACGTTTTTTATTGGTTGAGAAGAATATATAGAATAATGCTATAGTGATTATAATTCTATTTATCTTATAGTGGAATTCCACTTATTCCACTGTTGTGGCACGTCTCTTCATCACGTTGGGGTCTTTTGTAGCGACCATTGGGTGGTCTACTTCCATCAAAAGACTCCTATTCAAAGCTTTTTCTCTTAGCTGCCTTGTAATAGACTCGCAGATTTTATGAGAATAGATTCTTCCATTCTGATTTTTTTCATCTGCAGTCTGAAGGACAGCCTTGAATACAACCTTTGGTTCCCCAGTTGCTTCGGACACCCCCTCTGAGAGGATTTGCACTTTCTGGGGAGCGCTTACATCAAAAATGTAGTTATACGAATTGCTGGGTTGCGACATTGACGTCGGCTCCTTGTGGCATATTTGACATGACTGGCTGCTGATTTTCGACGGCCTGAGGGTTCTCTTCTTCAGAATCGTCTTTAACCTGCTGATAGTTCGTATTGTTTTTTAAATAGTTTATAGCAGTAATTGCAAGCCTTAACAAAGTTGGATATGTCAAATATGGTCCATACTTTAAAACAATATTCAAGTTGTCGTCAGACAATGAATTGTCATCTAGTGTTTTTTGTAATTTTTTAAGCTTATTCAAAAGAAACACTTTCTTGATTGGTTGTATTTCCTGTTCATAAGCCTGTTGTTCTTCAGGAGACATCTGAGGAAGAGCAATCTCTGGCTGGGAAGCCATGGCATTTGCTAAATTGTTCTTGTTGTCTTCCCTTTGGGAAAGAGCATTGTTTTCATCCTCATCTGCCGCCGAATTTGGTATATACTGCTGCTCTTCTGGTGGAGCAGCAGGTTCTGTCTCGTCTTCAGGAATGGCATAGATGCCAGGGGTATTTATGCCACTCCCATAGTATTTTTGAAATAGACTTGAATCAAATTCAAAAAAGAGAAAAGGGGTAGACATATTAATTCTACACCATTAGCAGTTCGTTATTACTTTGATCTTGTTCTGGTTCCAGATTGACTTTGTTATTCCCAAGATTATCAATTTTGTTTGGTTGATGTAAATCTGGAAACATTGACTTTCCAATCGAAGTCGGTTGATTTAGGGTTGGCGACATCGTCATTCCAAATGCGGGGTTCTGAATTCCATTATTATTAAAATGTTCTGGTGTCGGTGATAAAAGTGGCGACATTGACATTCCGAATAATGCCTTTGGTTGTTGACCATTTAAATGATCAAAAAAACCTCTTGGGTCAGCACGATCATCAATCTGTGGTTTGGCATTTAGCATGTCAGATATCACTCTGCCAAAACTTTCAGTTACTACTAACATTTTTCACCAACCTCCAAATTATTTTCTCGATCCAAATGGACTTGGTTTTGGGGTCATCATTCTTCTCATACCAGTCTGAATTGCCGTATTAATTCCAGCATGCATTGCTGCATTTTTTGCAATATCAAATGCGCTTTGTCCAGAAGCTGGCTGGGTCTGTGGAATATATGATGGAGTCTTCGGTCTAGCTGCAACATCTCTTTGCGGAGCTGGTGCTTGTGGTTGCTGAGCAGCCGGTGCAGGTTGACCAGCAGAAACTCTTTCATTTGTTGAGGTGAGAGCTGGATCCGGTGCTTTAAGAGTTTGCGTCTGCTGGGCATTTGGATCTGGTGTTGCTGCCGGTGCCTGTTGGGCAGGTTGAGCGGGAGCTGGTTGAGAAGGTGGAAATTGCGTTTGAGCTGCCGTTTGAGCTGGAACTGGCTGTGCAGCTGGAGCTTGTTGTTTTGGAGGAATATAGGTTCCATCACCAGTCATGTCTCCAGATATTTTTCTCTCAGCTTGATTTGCCAAGAATGCAGATTTAGCTTGTCCGGCTCTGTTCATGGATGCGTTGAACTGATTTTTCTGAGCTTCGTAATTTGCATTCTGTTGTGCAATACCGCTGTCTCGTTCAGCTTGATGAAGATCTCCACCAGATGCTTTGCTGTTCTGATCAAAGAATCCATTTCTTTCATCTGGTTTCCATGCTGGAACACTTCTACCGTTTTGTTGAGCATGAGCAATAGTGTCATTATATGCCAAATTGCCGGCCCTAGATTTTCTAGCAGCAAAATCCTGGTCAATTTGAGCTTTTTGTTTTTGGTATTCTTCATCGGACATCATTTGACCATTTGCATCGCCGTTCACTCTTTGATTGTTTAGAGCAGCCATCTTATTAGCATAGTCATTAGCAGCATATGCCATGTTTGTATTATACTGACCTGTATAATATCTTCTATCTGCTGCTTCATCTCCACCAAGTTCAGCTTTCTGACCAAGCCAAGTATCTTGAGCCCATTCCTTTCCCGCGCGGTGCCAGTCTCCAAGCTTATCGCCGACATCTTTGTTAATGTGATCACCAACCCACTCAGCGGCATCATCACCATAATTATATAAACCAGCTAAAGCTGCTGCAGGAAGAGCAATCTTGCCAATATCTTTAATTATCCCCTCATGTAGAACCATGTGTGCTGCGACGCTGGCTATTGGAAAACCAGCGACGCAACTATTAAAATTTTTAGTGAAGCTGTTTTTGGACATAAGCCCCACCTTTTAATTATCGACGAATGCCGAAACCTTCAGAAAGTATGTTGGCTGCAATCATGGCAATGGTGGACCCAATAAGCTGGGCTTCAGTCATTGGAGATTTCTTTTCGCGTTCACAGCCGCAATTGGTGCTGCCGCCATTATTGAAATCTGCTTTTGGCGCATATTTCTTATTTAGACCAGTGTTTGCAGTGGCAGAAGTAGGCTTGTACTTTCCAGACTGCTGGCCAGTTCCTGCACCATTGGCATTCTCCTGAACGGCATACATGCTTTTATATACGCCAGGAGTAGAGGTACCAGGATTGGTTGTCTTGGTTGCTCCACGTCTGTCCGTAAACATTTCGGGAGATTCCTTTCCTTGCGTATCAAGCTTTCCGACCATTCCACGAGACTGGTTGTTCAGGTTGCCCCAAATTTTGGATTGACCGGAAACAGGCGATTTGCCCATTTCACTACGGTCGCCAATGCCTTCACTTCCAGATACGCCAGAACGTTCCGAAGGGGTTACTTGTCTCATCGAAGGCAGTACAGAGCTGCCTTCCCTAAGAATTTTCCTCATTATTTGGAAACCTCAGTTTATATATGTAAATAAAAAACTAATTCTTTTTCGATGGAGAATCTTTATCAAGTTCTTGAGAAGGAGAAAAAACGCTTTTTACTCTCTTCTCTTCTTCTTTGGATGGATGCCTTCCAGTTTCAGAAGGTTTTATGATCGCATCCCTTAATGTGATTCTCCCATTCAAGGGCCAATCATTGCCCTTCTTTTCTTTCAGCTTTTTACCATCCAGCTCGCCGACGATTTCATTCTTGACAATCCTGTCCTTAGTCATCTTGATGACCGTATCTCTGTCTAGATTCTTGTCCTGATTGAGTTCAAGAAAAATGTCGACACACTCTTCGAGAAGTGCATTGAACTCATTTGAACCAAGTTTTGTTTTGTTTAAGGAGTCTTCCATTAACTGGAAGCGGGATTCAAGAAGAAAGCGCTGACGGTCGCTGTCAGATTCTTTATGGGAGTTTTTGTAGACCTGTGTAGTTAGGAGCCGGTCTTCATAGAATTCATCCCATTTCTTTTGTCTTTGCTTAATTGTCTTGGACATTTTAGTATTTTCTCGTAAAAGAAAAAATATTTTTTTCCGGCCGCCAAATTATAGTTCAGAATTTTGGATCCGGGGTGAAGGTCAAACCCTACTGTTGAGGGGGATATTGACCTTGATTAGGATCCTGCTGCATCATTTGCTGCTGCTGGTTTGGATCCATCTGCTGCTGTTGCTGGTTAGGATCTTGTTGAACCTGTCCAAGAACAGAATTGGCTAGCTGTTTCTTGGAATTGACAAGTCCTTCCTGCTGCTGAGCCTGCTGTTGAATTTGTTGAGCCTGCTGAGATAGTTCCTGAGCTTGCTGAGAAGACATTTCAACAGTTTTCTGAGCTTTCTCTGCCTTCATTTGGGCAGCTTGGGCCTGCTGATTCAGCTGTTCAGCCTGCTGTTTTAGCATGGCTACAGAAGTAGCCGTCTGATCAGCCTCTCTTGAAACCTGTTGAGCAGCATTTACCAGTGCAGTTTGGGGATCCTGCTGCGCTTGCTGACTTGGATCCTGAGTCTGTGGTGCCGGAGCCATCTGTCCCTGCTGATTTGGGTCTGCTACTGGAGCGCCCATTTGCTGCGGGACAGCATTCGGATCACCATTTTCCATAATCATGCGAAGACATTTGTTAACGTTGAAGAACATTTTTTACATATTCTCCTCTTCCGACGGTGTAACCATATTTCTGATCTCGTCGGAAACTTCATCGTCGGTTAGAGAAGAGCCATAACCAAGATCAGAAGAATCCTGCGTATAAATCTTCAAAAGCTGACTGAGAAGAATGTTTTCCTGGCGCTGAAATTCATCTGGATCAATGCCGATGGACGTCCCATACTGTCTAAACAGCTCAGGATCTGCGCCAGGGTTGTTTACAAAAAATTTTATAATTTCATTCTGAATGTCGTAATCCACATCGGGATATGAACTGTCGTCGTCTAGCTGGGTTGTGATTTCATCGGCCGCCGAATTCATATCGTCTTCCGCAGCATCGAATTCATCGCTTTCAGCCAGCACCCTTTTTGGGTCCTCGATAATGATTCCAAGCTCGATCAGCGACTTTCTATCCATAAGATTTTCGGATTTCGGTTTAAGTCTCATCGCGCGTTCCTAAAAAAAACAAAGTTTAATTTTTAAACTTTTTATATAGAAATATTCTAGTTACAAAAAAAATAAGGAGGTTAAACGAATGAAGTCGTTTTTTGTTGTCCGGCACGAAGTGCCGAGATCTATTGACGAAAAATATCTCGTTCAAGAAAAGGATGCAAAATTAGAGATTTTGCAAAGATTAAACATTAAGGGTCTTGATTCTGAAAAATATGACTTCTATGATGAATCTAGCCTTAGCAATGAAAGTAAATTCATGCAGATGTATCATGATGCCATATTCGAGCTTTATTTCCCAAGAGTGAAAGAAAAAAGTTCATATGTATACTATCCAAAATCAAAAATCGTCGAAACTCCAGACAGCACAGTTTATGTGTATAGATGGGATGAAATCGACGGGAATGGAAAAGACATCCAATCCATAGCATACATATCGGATGACAGCGAGAAGGAAGAATATCAGAGAGTAATGACAGTCTTTCTAGCCAAACCCGAACAGATGGAAAATAAAGAATGTGAACAAACGAAATAAAGACCTTCTTCACATATTCAGGCTTCTAAAAAAGCTGACTATGACTGCTTTCTTTATTGGTATCAATGGGCTTAAAAAGAAGCCTATTGAAAGAATATATTTTCAAAATCTGCGTCAAGTTGACTCGAATTTATATATATGCAAAACCGAAAAGCAGGCAGCCATAGGATTCAGAACATTCTATTGTGGAGCAACAACATTTGTTCCAAAAGAATTCAAAAAATGCTGGATTTCAGATCACCACATAATGTCGGTGTTCTATAGAACTGGAATGAATTCCATGAACATTATACCATATAATGGTGAATTATATTCAATTCAATTCAGAAGGACTCATATTCCATGGAATTGCGACAGAAATGCAATTTATGAATTTCTCTCCCAATTCATTCTTTTAAATGGAATAAATTCATGGATAGACTTGTTCTATTCAAACAATGATGAGGAAATAATCGTCAACCAAGGTTTTACATATCCTGAATTCAAGCTCATAGATAGAGACATTTTAACCGATATAATAAAGATATATCAGATGCAGTTTGGGATAAAAAAAATTGCTGCCGCAAGAGAAAAGTTTATAAAGATGCTTGAAAGATCAATTTCGTCAATAATGTTTAAATAAACAAAATATATTTAAAAGCACTGCCGCCGGATTTGGCAGCTGTGCTTTTTTTATTTTTTTTAGCCGAAAGTAACTTCAGGATATCTAGCAGAGCTATAGGGGAGAGGACCACCATAGTCATTATAGACATACATGATTTGATTCTCGTCGTGAGATCCACAATATTCTGAAGGATTGGTTCCACCAACCATCTTGTTCCCATCAGGACCAGTGCAATTAATAAATTTAATCTTGATCTTTTCAGGAGCAAAAAGATTATTGGCAGTTTCTGCTTCTACAGACTTGCTGCTATAGTCTTCGCAAATAACTGCACCAGCGTAATCAAGATTAGAATCCCATTCAGTAAATGTACAATTCTCAAAGATAAATGTACCCTTGGTATTTGTCCTATTGGAAATACGAAGAGCATTAGATACCTTGGTAAATGTACAATTGCTAACCTTTACAATCGCATTGTCCTGATGACCAAACACAAGAATTGCATTGTTGGATAGATTGCCGCCAAATTGACAGTTGTCAATAATGACGCTCTTAGGTACTGCATTATTAAGACCGATTTCAATAGCATTGTATCCGTCAATTCCAAACGTGGAATTACGAATTTCAACGTAATCGTCAGTCGTAATAATTACCTGAGCGTTGCCTTGAGACTTTGGATATGTTCCAGTTGACTCAAATTCGCTAATCTTAACCTTGCCGCCAGAAGTAAAGCTAACTCTGGTGGAATCAACATTAAGACTACCTACTTCAATAGAACCAGCATTAATTGTTGATGGTTGAGTTACTTGAGCATCAGCAGAAATTACAACGTCTGCCGCCGGATCCGAATAGGTAATCTGAGCGGTGGAAGGAACATTGTCAATATTCGTTCTGCTAAGATCCTCAATCTTCATCTCAAGATCAACAATCTTCTCAAGGAAAAGATAGTAATTCGAATCAACGCTATTGCTCACAGAATCAATCTGGCTGTTTGCCTGACTCATGTCTGAATCCAATTCAGATTTTGTAGCTAGGCTATCGAGCATCGTATTTGGAATATATCCATTAACAAGTTCTTCTCTGGTTGCTAGAGGTTCAATACTTTCAAGAGTGGCATAATTAGAAAGCTGCTCAAGTGTTGCATACTGCTCAAGAGTTTCCATAGTTGGATAATTCTCAAGAGCGCTCGTGCGAACATAATTGCTTTCAAGCTCTTCTAGTGTTGCATAATTGTCAAGAGCGCTAATGCGGGCATAATTGTTTTCAAGCTCTTCTATTGTTGCATAGCTTCCCAGAGTTTCAGTCTGTACATAGTTTTCCAGGTCACTCCTGGTAGCCATGTCAGAAATAGCATCCATCGTAGCATAATTGTCTAGAGTGCTAGTCTGCACATAATCCTGAAGCTCAGTCTTGGTAGCCATGTCGGAAATAGAGTCAAGTGTCGCATAATTGTCTAGAGCACCAGCTTGTACATAGTCCTGAAGGTCAGTCTTCGTAGCCATGTCAGAAATGGCATCGTTGGTAACGTAATTGCTTAGTTCAGCAGACTGTACATAGCCTTGCAGTTCGGTCTTTGTAGCCATGTCAGAAATGGCGTCTGTTGTAGCATAGTTGTCCAGAGCTTCGGTGCGAACATAGTCCTGAAGTTCAGACTTGGTTGCCATGTCGGAAATAGAATCTACTGTAGCATAGTTATCCAGAGATTCAGTACGAACATAGTCCTGAAGTTCAGTCTTTGTGGCCATGTCAGAGATGGCGTCTGTTGTAGCATAGTTGCTTAGTTCATCATTCTGCACATAATCCTGAAGCTCTGTCTTTGTAGCCATGTCGGAAATGGCGTCAACATTGACAAGATTCTGTAGTTCGCTTACTGGAATATATCCTTCCAGTTCAGACTTGGTTGCAAGAGTGTCAAGAACTTCAGTTTGGACATAGCCTTCCAAATCAGTCTTTGTAGCAAGGGTATCTAGAGTGCTAGTCTGCACATAATCCTGAAGCTCAGTCTTGGTAGCCATGTCGGAAATATCTTCCTTGGTGGCTAGAGTTTCAAGAGTTCCAGAGGGGATATAATTTTCTAGCTCTTCCTTTGTTGCTAGCGGTTCAAGAGCGGCAGATTTTACATAGTCTGTCTCGATTGCTTCAACTCTAGAAGAAACAGAAGATACATTTTCATTTGTAGCAGCAAGACTAGAAGTTAGAGTAGAAATATTCGCACTATTCGTTCCAGCAGTTGATTCAACCTGCGCAACACTGTCAGTTAGTCCAGAGATTGCAACAGTGTGCTCATCAACAACAGATTTTTCAGCTTTTGATTCTGAAAGCTGAGAAACAGAGGACTGAAGAGTTTGAATATTTTCAGAATTTGTAGTTATCTTTTCAATATTGCTGGCAATATTTGCAGTATTCTCTGAAACCGCAGTCTCAAGAGCTGAAACATCCGAAGATTGAGAATATTTTGCATCATATGCAGCTTCACGGTTAGCCTGATCAGCAGTATAGTCCGATTCGCTTACATATCCGACAAGCTTGGAATCAATCAGCCTGTCTACTTCTCCACCTTCAGCAACATAAGAAACAATCAGATCTTTTGTTTCATTAATTTGAGATTCAACGAAAGAAGTATCGGCCTTGTCGTTCAGAGAAGTTTTTACTCCGGCAACTTCCTCGCCCATTGTTGTGACATTGTTTTCCAGCAGACCAACAGTTTCGGCCATAGTGGAAACAGTCGCCATTCCCGAATCAAGTTCGGTTCTAAATTCATCCAGAGTTGGCTGAATGCTGGAAACAGCAGACTC
>ODAI014049851.1_pt1 | contig 10565 bp, 12 predicted proteins | sample 1539321 | NCBI WGS metagenome assembly ODAI01 (sample SAMN02144231, study PRJEB22623) | gut metagenome | biome: sheep rumen | host: Ovis aries | place: New Zealand | reverse complement strand
GGAGAATTTGTGAAGTATATGGAAGATCATAAGGAGGATTTCATCCTGAATGATAAAGAGTTTGAGATCTTCATGAAGGAGACGATGGCTTCAAAGGACATAAAGCTCAAGGATGTATTTTTAAGGGCAGATATTTCGGAAAAATACGGATACAAGCTACTATCGGGAGAAAAGAGGACGAGACAGAGGGACGCGATTCTGAGGATCTGCTATGCGGCGGAGATGAGTGTGGATGAAACCCAGTACGCATTGAAGCTGTACGGGATGCCGGAACTCTTTGCGTCAGTCCCCAGAGATGCGATACTGATGGTCATATTTAATGACAGACCGGGGAATATAATAGATGTAAACAGCATCCTTATGGACAATGGAATGCAGGTTTTACGCTCTATTGGCGTTCAGGACTGACAGAGGGGTAATTATAGGACTCAAAATATTGTAGTATAAGATCAAGAAATCAGATTGAAACTCTCTTTTAACATAAACGGAGGTATACAAAATGGCTAACTACATTATTTTGGACCTTGAGATGTGCAAAGTACCGGGATATTTAAAAACAAAGGAATACCGCTTAAAGCACGAGATCATCCAGATCGGTGCGGTAAAGCTTAACGAATCGTTTGAAGAGGTTTCCAGATTCTCGACATTTGTTAAGCCTCATTACGGATTTGTTGATACTTTTATAAAAGAGCTCACCGGGATTACCAGAGCAAACGTAAGCGTAGCGGCTGAGATTGAAGATGCTCTTAAAGAGTTTCTTAACTGGATAGGAGAGGAAGAGGCACTCTGTGTATCCTGGAGTATGAGCGATAAATACCAGCTCAAGAAGGAGTGCGAAGCAAAAGGAATAGTAAATGAAAGGCTGGAGGGCTTCTTTGAGAGCTGGATTGACAGCCAGCAGATATTCACAGATAAAGTTCAGACCGGAAGAGTCTGGAGTCTGACAGAGGCATTAAATGCCAGCGGCATTGATCTGGAAGGACATGCCCATGACGGCCTTATGGATGCGATAAACACAGCAGCACTCTTCAAAAAGCTGATGACAGAGGACGACTTCCGGATGGTTGAGGCTTATGAGAAGGCACGATATGGAGAGTCGGATGAGCGTCTTTGCTTCAGTATCGGGGAGATGCTCTCAAAACTGCAATTTGCTTAGATCAAAACGGAGGTAACGATTATGCTGATAGTATTATTTATGTTACTTGCACTCAGATTACTCGGATTTTTCTTAAAGATCGCCGGAGGCGTGATCAAGATCATCTTCAGAATACTTATCTTTCCGGTGCTTATCATCACAGCTATATGGGGATACCCGATAGTAGCTGTTATCGTTGGAGCGATTGTGATAGCGGCCTGGTGTGTAGAGGGCGCGATTAAGAGGAGGAATTGACTATATGGAAATCTATATAATTCCTTCGAAAGCATTCTGGAAATATGGTTACAAGATCAAGGGTGAGGATGGTAGTGAGAGAGGAATCATTAAGGGCCAGCTCATGGAGATAGATAAGACTGTCACCGTAACCGGCGTAGCTGGAAACTCGCGGATTGCTGTCCATGTGGGAGGACTACGGACAAAGCTGGATATAAGTGGCGGCGGAAAGCATATCGTCATCGTAAGAAAGCCCTCATTATTCAATACCAGGCTCGATATTACCGGCACATCATGGACAGTCAAGGGCGTAATTGAGAATTATGATTATAAGATTGTAGATGGAAAGAAGCTGATAGCCAGAGTCAGCGACCAGGGCTTCTTCGGAAGAAAGATTCTGGTACAGATTGAGAATCCGTCAGATGAGGTCTGCGTAACGGCTATCGTGGCTGCTCTCATCGCTTGCAAGGACTCAAGAGACCAGGCGAATAATATGAATATGATCTAATAAGTGAACCTTGACATATATCGCATAGTGGAATTAAAATTGATAGTAGTTGCGCATCCCGAGGGATGTGAAAAAGCTACGGTCAATTAAATGGTGGCCGGTTGCAGCATGATCGAGATTACTAAGCGTTGCCATTGGGTAGCGCTTATTTTGTCTCAAAGAGAAGCGGCATACCCAATGGTTGCAAAACCATATCTGAGGTGGCGAGAGAGAGAAACCATACTCACAGACAAGTTCAGTATCTCTGCGCCTAAGGCAAAATTCCCGGCGCAGAAAAGCTTTGCAGAACCTGGGCAATTCCGGAGGATGCGGAAAAGCCTAAAGACGGCAGGGTAACGACCGGGGATTACTAGACTTGGGTAATCTGAATGCGGTAGGAGAAAAAATAGAAAATCTGTTTGCTAAATAAGAGGTAATAGAACATGGATAATAATGAATACGAATTGCTTGTAGAACTACGTGATAATATCAGTGATCGAGAGGATGCAAAAAGAGAAATACTGAAGCTTGAGAAAAAACTTCAAAATCGTAGAAAGAAACTAAAATCAGGACTAGATTCTTTTGATAAAGTTAAAGAAAAAGAATACATTGAGGAAACGGTTGGGAAAGCACCATCTAGAAAGAAGAAAGTACTTTGGGGAGTAGCTACAGTTCTTTCAGGTGGACTCGCAACGGCTGGATTTGTGAATGAAACTAAGCGATATAAGTCAAAAACGCAGTATTATAATCAGAGGGTAGATGAGGAAATTCAAAACTATTACGAACGTTACGAGAACGAGAGAGGGCAAATAGAAGACGCAGAGGCCGATAGATATAGCGATATTATTATTCCGTTAAAAAAAGCAAAAGAGAATTATGATTTACTTGATAAAGCAATTTCAGAAGCAAATTATCTTGATGACAACTTTAAGACTGTAGAGATGGTAAATGAAATACTGCGTATCTTTGATCAGGGAAGAGCAGATACGATAGATAAAGCTGTAGCTATATGGGGGGCAGAAGAGGTTGTGAGGAAAAAAAGTAGAAAAATAAAAAAGGAAAATATAAAAAGGGAAAAGAAGAGAAATAAAGAGTTTAAAAAGAATTTAAAGTAAGGGGATGTAATTATGGAGTCGCTAAATGAATTGCTTGAATACACAAAGAAAATGAGATATCCTTTTTTTTCAAACAGCAGAAAGAGAGAAAATATTTATCTGGAATATAAAGAAAAAGTAGACAGGAGTATAAAGAATTTGCAGGCAAATATCGATGAAACTGAATTAAGACAGTTGTGGGATGATTCGATTAAGTATGCGGATGAAGAATTAGAAATAAAGGATCCTAAAGATCGATATAATGATTTTTATTTACAGGAACAGATGCATATGTACGTTAATTTGATTGTTAATATGTATAACAATTGAATCTAAAGAGGTTATTCTAATGGATTTATCGGAAATTTTTACAAAATATGCTTTAAGACTTGGAGACGAAAAGACTGTGTACCTAAAAGAAGCAGTTGGAGAGAGTTTGCTGAAATTCTCCAAGTCTTTTTATGCACATAATTTAAATTACGATGATGTGGAATTGTTTATAAGTGCACAGCCAAAAATTAAAAGTGTATGGGGATTAATCTTTACGAAATATAAACTGTATTATTGCGATTCGATTTCTGAAAAAGGTTATATTTGGTACGATGATATTGATACGATGAGAATTATTAACTGTGGCAAGTGTGATTCGAAGAATCATCTTATTATTCAAGTACGTGGAAAAAAAGATCCAATAGCAATTACGACAAGTAGAATAAATAAAACACCGCTTAAACAGTTACTTGAAGAACTTAAGAGGTATAGTGAAGAACCATACAAATATGATTTAAAAAAAAGGGCTATGTCCAATAATACTATATATTCTGCGACATCTCAGGCGGCATTTAATTATGAGCAGGTAAATACTCTTTACGATGAAGAGAAGTTTCATGCCTCGCAGGGACATGGGTTTGCTGCCGAGCGAGCTAACGATTATGTTGATAGATTACAACGCAAAAAGACAGAGATTCTTGGAGATGATAATTCTTTAAACGGCCCAGATCGATTAGTTCGTGAGGACGGTAAAGATGTACTAATACAGTCTAAGTATTGTCAATCAGGATCCAAATGCATAGATGCATGCTTTGATAAAGAGGGCAGGTTTAGGTATTACAATAAAGACGGAAGCGTAATGCAGATAGAAGTTCCTTATGATAAATATGAAGCTGCTGTAAAACGCATGAGCGATAAGATAGAAGAAGGAAAAATTAAAGGTATTACAGATCCTAGCAAAGCAAAGGAAATTGTTAGGAGAGGTTATTTCTCATATGCCACTGTAAAACACATAGCAAAGGCAGGTACTATAGAATCTATAACATATGATGCCGCAACCGGAGCGATTAATGCGACCCCAGCTATGGGGTTAAGTGCAGCAATTACATTTGCATATTCTTTATGGACTGGAGATGATTTTGATACGGCACTGAAAAAGTCATCGGTTGTAGGATTAAAAGTTGGATTAATTGCTATTGCGACTTCTGTTGCAGTAGGACAAGCTTCAAAAGCAGGATTAAATCGTGCACTGGTGGGTGTTTCTAATGAAGTGGTTAAGAGAATGGGGTCGCGAGCTGCCTCTGTTTTGGTAAATGCTTACAGAAGTGGAAGTAATATATATGGAGCTGCGGCACTGCGAAGTGCAGCAAAACTTTTGAGGGGTAATGCTATAGTAGCGTCTATATCTTTTACATTATTAACTTCAGTAGAGGCTGTAGCTTTGTTCAGGGGAAGAATATCAGGAAAACAATTTCTCAAGAATTCAATTGTTACTGGTAGTTCAATTGCGATTGGGGCTTTGGGAGGTATTGGTACTGGTGCACTAGTAGGGACTGTGTTCCCTGGAGTGGGAAATGTTGCAGGTGTTGTTGGCGGTGGAATAATCGGAGCTGGAGGAGGAGTTGGAGTTAAATTCATACTAGACAAAGTAATTGAAGATGACGGCGATGAGATGATAGATGTTCTGCAGGAAAATTTTACTAGTTTAGTCGAAGAATATTTGCTAACTATGAAGGAAGCGGATAGAGTTGCAGATGGATTATCATATGCAATTAGTAATCCTGCTGTATTAAAGGAAATGTATAGTAGTGTAAACCGAAATTCGTATGCTAGGTCGTTGTTGTGTCCAATGGTAGAGGAACAAATAAAGGCAAGGAAAAGAGTTAGCCTACCCTCTTTTGATGAAGCATGTTTTGGATTAGATCAAGTACTGTCAGAAGATGAATTATTAATCGAGTGATAGGGGAATATGTTAATCGTTTAATTAAAAGTCTATAGGATTATAATGCAGGAAAAAGCATAACATAATCAACGGAGGTTTATTTAAATGAATCAGATCGATGAAAAAAGACAAAAAATGGATTCAATAACAAAAAAGAAAAAGTCAAAGTTTCCGTTTATCCTGCTAGTTGTATTTCTTTCCATAGTAGCAATAATTGTAGGAGTTATAGTTTTTGCTGTTTCAAGGATTAAGGTTTCTCCAAATTATGTTGAGGAAGTGAAAAGCTTTGTAGAGACGGATATTATTGGACAAGAGGGTGAGGTTTCTACTATCTCTAAGGCACTTATTGAGGAAGTGTTTGAAATTAGTGAACTTCAAACGGCGGATTACATATATAATGGAATAGCTATAGTATATGACGAGGATGGCAAAACAGTAAAATACCATGTAGCATACGAAGGACAAGTATCCGCGGGTGTAAACTTTAGCGCAATTGATATTGCCGTAGATGAAGAGGACAAGAAAATAATTATTCAGATGCCTAGTGTTACGATTCAGGACACAATAGTAGATTCAGGATCATTGGAATACATTTTTGAGAATAAAAAGTATAATAACGAAAAAACGTGGATGGAAGCTTATGATGCTGCTCAGAAGGATTTAAATAATAGAGTTGCAAATGAAAAGGCTTTGTTGGAATTAGCAAAGAGTAACGCAAAGCAAGTAGTTGAAGCTATGATAAAACCATGGGTAGAGCAGATAGATAATGAGTACGTTGTAGTTATAGAATAGAGGAGTTTCATTATGAGAAGTATTAATAAATTACTATTGAGTACTGTGATGTCCATATTGCTTTGTGGATGCTCTAATACCTCGTCTGATGTGAGAACATCTGAAATGCCTGCTACAGAAGAAGCGATAATAAAAACTGAAGATAACAAAAAAATAGAAGGACCAGAACTTTCGCAGATAAGATCAATATGTAAGTTGGCTACATTAGAATGTTATTATCATAATGTGGCGAAGTCAAAAAAAGCTGCTGGTTCTGGACTTAGCCACTGGGGGGAAAACGATCGTGTGTTTTGGACGGAATATTCCGGAGTAGTAAAGATTGGTGTAGATATGTCAAAAGGTACCATTAGTGTTGACGGAACAGATGTAACAGTATTTATGCCAAATGCAGAAATCATCAACATCAAACTGGATGCCGAATCTGTACAGGAACCGATTACAAATGCTGATGGGATTAATAAGAATCCCATCGATAGCGATGATGTTACTAAAGCAATAAAAGATGCACAAGAACAGATTGAAGAAAGCATTACGACTAATTCAAGTCTTTTGGCAAACGCTCAGGATAGAGCACAAAAACTTATTGAAAATTATCTTGAGAAACTTGGTGAAGCTTCAGATGTTGAATTCCATGTTCATTTTGAATCAGTAAAGAATTAGTTATGGCAATTCAGACCGGAATATCGTTGCATGAGAAAAAGGTACGTACTGAGGGTGAGAACTACAGGATCTCACTTTATGTTCCACAGTTTACGTAAGATTTAGATGAAAGACAGGTTGGTGGGTATGGGCTTTTTTGATTCTTTCAGTGAAAAAATGACGGAAAAAGCATCTGATTATGTTGAGAGGAAAACATACTCTGCGGCTGAAGATCTAGAGAGAAAATCTGAGGAATGGGCCTCAAAGTATACTTATAATGACTATGGTCATAATTCCTACTCAAATAATAATGACGACGAATTAGGTGATAATTACGAGTATGTTCAGGCTTCAGGAGATATAGAAAGCCCAAATTCAGGATTACAATATGGAGCTATTATACGTCTTAGTGATGGATCATATTGGTATCAGTCTGATTATAAATCAGCATATATAAGCTATGGGACTGAAGGTAAGGTTATTCGAGGTGATTATGGACAATACATTCTTAAGGTTGATGGAGAGGAATATTCGGTTGAGAGAATTGATAACATTAATGAAGCGTATATAGATGGAGATTTTGAAGGGTGGGATGGCAGTAAAACATATAGGCTAGATAATGGAGAAGTTTGGAAACAAAGTGATTATACATATTCATATAGTTATTCCTATAGACCTAGGGTAATAATCTTATCACATTCATGGAATCACTATATGTCAGTTGATAATACTGACTTTGTAAAAGTTGAAAGGAAATATGCTTCAGATATGGACGACGATGAGGATGCTACAGAAGAAGAGGTAAGCAGCTCTCATAGAAATAATGACTCACGTGGTTCTTATGGTTACAATGGAAATTCTGCATGGACAGCTGCGGGAACTTCGGCATATACAACGCAGAACTATGAGAAGCATTCAAGGAACGCTAACAACAGTAATTCAAATCAGAATAAGACACAACAATACAGTGGAGATCAATTAAACCCTAAAAAGAAATCTACCAAGAAATCGTTTTATTCAGATTATGATAGCAAATACTTTATTGGTAAACCGAGCCAGGTTGCTGTTAATTATTTTTATAACAACGGTTTTAGTAATATCGAGACTATTCCCATATATAGGCTGAATAAAAAGAATATACATTTACTTAACAGCATCGTTCGGGTGATTGTAGGAAGGAAAAAGTCTTTTGAATATAATACGAAATTTCATTATAAAGACAAAGTATTAGTTTATTACTATGAACGAGCAAAGATAAGAATTGGAATAGATAATAATTATCCCCTTGCAAGGTATACCCCGGAGAGATTGATTATATTTTTTCAAAGACGAGGTTTCGAAAGAATTAGAAAAGATGAAAGCATCAGATATTCCGGAGATCAAAAAGACATTATTTCTCAAGTTGATTATATTGATATTGATGGATCAAAGGAATTCAAAAAAAGAGATGCTATTATGCCGGATAGGGACATAGTTATTCATTGTACAACGATTAAACCTGTACAATCGGAAGATACGCGTAAAACTGATAATATACCTAGAAGGTTTTGTGCCCAATGCGGAAGTGAAATTAGGATTCTAGGACAAAGATTCTGCACAAAATGTGGACATAGAATAGGATAAGGTTATGTGTTTTGAGAAGGCTGGATCATTCTAGCCCTCTCTCTTTGCTCTTTCCCCCCCCATAAACCTGTCCAGATCCGAGAGATATTTGCACAATTCTCCGGATTCGCTGTGGCAGGGTTTTTCTTTATTTGTGAGAGTTTCATTCTCTTTTTTCATGCGGAAATATTCAGCTCGGAAGGCTTCGAGATTCAGCTTTTCGGGATTTTTGGATTGTTTATAACGATTGAAATTGACCTTATATTTGTGGTATTGTGTGACATACTTTATGGTCGGGGCAAAGGTTCTCAGCTCAGATTCGTTAGATGAAATGTCGCTTTTGATATCGCGGATCTCCTGCTCGAGGAAGGCGATTCTTGAAAGCGGAACTGTTGAAGGTGAATTTGTGGACGAAGAATAATTTAGTTACTGTCTGGATATAATATTCAGACGGATTTTTATTGCATAATGGAAAAGTCTGTGGTATGTTATAATGATTTAGCACGGAGATGCTATCTGGAGGTTAAATGAAAAACTATCATGCATTATATAATAAGATAGATCTGACACTCGTGACACTTTTTTGAAACAAAATCTTTGTTTAAATCGCCGAAAATTGAGCTGAAAATTTTTATTTACAACAAACCTATTGATTAAAGGCTTTAGTTTTGGTATATTAACGCGCATGGAAAGCCACGAGACAAAGGCGGCTGACCTCACACTCTGACGAAAGGAGGCAAAAATCCAATCGTAAAGGAGGTGAGGCTTATGGAGTTAATCGGGATAATCCTTAGGGGTATTTCGGTACTTCTTTCTCTTATAAAGCTTGTGTACGACGTATATAAGGATAAAAAGAGAGCCGCCACTGACTGCAACAGTGACGGCAGTGCTACTAAGTAGCATAACCATTACATTTTGAGGTCAGCCGCTCTCGTGGCTTTCCTTATGTTTATACTAACACAGCTTTGGGGCATTTACAATATGTTCAAGGCTGTTTTTCTTTTGTAGAAAAGGAATTCAGAAATGGATTTGAAGCCGATTTTTTTTTGCAAAATTATATATTTTTGCTTATTATACATGTAGATGTAAGTGGACCACAAAGAAAGGAACATATTTGATTTCCCGAGTTTTAGGGAAAAGCTTTATTAGTAATAGGATGGAGTAGTTTTCCATGAGTCTTTATACGATCGGAGATCTGCATTTGCATTTTGGCTCCGAATTAAAAGCTAAAAATCAGATTGAAGGCAAGGTCTGGCAAAACCATGAGGAGATATTCCGCAGCAACTGTGAAAAGCTGATCCGGCCGGAGGATACACTGGTACTTGTTGGTGACCACAGCTGGGGGAAAAATCTTGCTGAAGCAGAAAAAGATCTGGAATACATCTGTGATCTCCCCGGAAGGAAGATATTGCTTCGGGGAAATCATGATATGTTTTGGGATGCAAAGAAAACAGCAAGTTTAAACGAGCTTTATGCGGGACGGCTGGAGTTTTTGCAGAACAATTATTACGCATACGAGGATTATGCTTTGGTAGGGACCAAGGGATACACCTTTGAAGGCCCGTTTTATCTGGATGGATACGGACATGTATGCGGCTGGGACGAAAAAAAAGCAGAACATGCAGAAAAACTTGTTGGCAGAGAGGCAGAACGCCTGAAAGTGTCATTTGAAAGTGCTATTTCAGACGGATACAGGAAGTTCATCATGTTTCTACATTATCCGCCGACAAATGTACTTCAGAATAAAAGCATTTTTACAAAGATGGCAGAGAAATATGGAGCGGAACAGGTGATATACGGACATTGCCATGGAGAAAGCAGGTTCCACGATAGTATTCGCGGTAAGAAACGTGGGATCCGCTATTCGCTTGTATCCGGTGACTGCCTTCGGTGGCATCCGATGAAAGTGTTGTAGGAGGGAGACAGTATCATGCAATTTCTGATCAGAGCATATGATGGCGAAGGAAAACTGGATAAGCGTATGGAGGTACGTCCTCGTCATCTGGAAGGAATGAAGAAACTGAGCGCGCACATCATCAGCGCCGGAGGTTTGCTGGATGATGAGGGAAAGATGAAAGGGTCTGCCCTTATCATGGATTTCGAGAGCCGTAAGGAGTTGGATAACTACATTGCCAATGAACCTTATGTTGTTGAAAAGGTTTGGGAGAAGATTGAGATTGAGCCAATAAATGTTGTTATTGCAAACAGCCTCGATAAATAAAGGAATTGTAACGAATATGAATAGTTGCGGTGACAGCAAAGTTGAAATCAGAGGGCCTTTGTGAAACGATCCCGGAAAATCCTCAGATGGATAGTAATGGGCTGTATATGAAACTCATGGTGCCTAAGAGAGCTGTAAGCAATGAAATG
>ODAI011753783.1_pt1 | contig 10565 bp, 4 predicted proteins | sample 1539321 | NCBI WGS metagenome assembly ODAI01 (sample SAMN02144231, study PRJEB22623) | gut metagenome | biome: sheep rumen | host: Ovis aries | place: New Zealand | reverse complement strand
CATTAGATATAAGAATTCCATGGACTCCTTCATTTTGTAATATGTTGATATCGTTGATTGCTTCTTCCACAATATAATCAACACCCAAGGTCTTATTAAACAAAGGGTCAGTTGGAATTGGGTGCAAATGACACATAGCAATTATAGGCTTTTCATTATTAAACATTTCTTTAGTCCAAAGCATAAATATACCTCCTAAATAGAAAAGGGTGATAATACAAATGTATAATAGCGATGTCATAAATGACTTTAAAGTAGTCGATAATGAATTTACAGTATTTGTCATAGGACAGACATACTTCTGTAAACGTGGGCATGATTATCTGAGTCAATTCATAAACTCAAATAGTTGGATTGCTTCAGATTTAATCATTGAAAAAAGGATTAAACGACTCCTTTCTTGGATACAGAAAAACACTCCCAATATTGCTGAGTTAGTTGAAAAGGTATTTATGTCATTCACATCAACCGGAAAATTAGGCATTGTAGATATTATTATAGCGCTAAGTAAATTATTCTCCGCCACGGAACATGTTGCGGCTGGCCCTGAAGTTATTGATCCTATTATTATTGAAGAGGATAAGGTTTCAAAGAGAAATCTAACCCAATATGTTACAATGCATGAGAAATGCAGACACAGACCTGCTATTATTGTACTGTTGAAAGATGATGACTATGAGCGTGCCAAATTATTATTATCTGGGTGTCCTAATGGAATGAATGTTAAAATGATCAGTAACAGCGGGGTGGCAACACACTATAAAGTCATCAATAACGGTGCTAAAAATGTTGAGGAATTCATTGATTCTTATGCCAGACAATGCTTTAGCACATGTAGTAAAACAGATCATGGTATTTTAACAACCACTGAATGGTCGGATGACCTCACCATCAATAAATTCAGTCCGACTATTTTTCAGATTCGTTCAACTTTCATAAAGGAAGATAAACTTGATGCAGCTCCTCAGATAAGATGGCTTAACAATCAGCTTAATTCATATACACCAAACAACAGTACGGATGAGCTTCTTAAAAATAGTTTTCTATGTATGAGCAAACTTTTCGATGTATATTGCTTTGATCAAGGAGGCGAACAATTAAAGAGTGCTCTTGACTTAGCAAATGAACTGAACAATGATATTCTAAAAGCGCATGTGTACAGGTATTCGCATTTCTTCGATTGCAGTCGAGAAACAAAAAAAGACATGCTTCAGCAGGCTGAGGATGTTTTTACACAATATGATATTCTTGATCACGCGGTTTATTGCCGTAACAATAGGCTAATTCATCAATTCTCGATGGATAGAATTAGCACTAATGATTTCTCTGAACTTGAGGGTAAGGCTATATATGATACTCCTGGGCTTGCGTTGATGGCACATATTATCAATAATGTGGGTGTTGCATATTTATTTGAACATCATTTCTCAAGTGCAATCAATGCATTTGAAAGAGGTTTAGAATATGCAACCAATAATCACATTCAGGATTTGGCATTAAGAAGTAATATTCTTATTGCAAAAGCACTTGATTCTTGTGATTTTAACGAAATTGAGGCAAGAAGTATATTAAGAACTATTTTTGGAGCACCGTCCTTGGGGATGAAACGGATGCCTTTTTTAACAGCGCAATATGCGCTTAATGTTATTGGAAGTGCATTTATGTCAACCCCTCATGTCGCAACACAGTTAATGAACGAGTATAAGATTACAGAACTTGTACAATCTGCCTTTTCAACAAATATTATGGGAACAGGCTCTATGATACAGCAAATAGAGGTTTTGGCATTTAAATACTGTGGATTCAAATTGCACGATCACTTGAAGTTCCCCTCAAAACGAACCTCTGTTTCCGGTATACGGCTGGATTTTATATGTAATTATGGGTTAAATCCCTTCTTTTTCAATACTTGGCTGTAAGTATGCCAAAAATGAACAAAATAAGACAAACCCCGTTGGAGCATTAGCATTGTGAAAATCAGTATATTGTTTGTAACATTCATAAAACGCATCATTTTCACTCAGCGCAGCAAGAGCATTATGAATATTGATATTTGGTTTCAGAGTAGGCATTGGGTTCATTTCTATGAAGAAGATTTTGTCAGCAGGAATGGGATTGGCACAAATGCTGTCCCATTCTGTATCAGAATCACATTTGATTCTAGCATCAACCCTGCAATAACAATTAATCCCCATTTTTTTTGTAAGGTCTATATATTTTGACTCTGTTAATGCGTCAATTTGTAAGACTCTCTTTTTATATCCGCCTCTTTTTTCCTTGACATCCTCATTGAGAAACCAATTGATATCTTTGTCTTCAGGATAATACATAATTGTTGGTAACACTTGAAGTTGAGCGGTTAGTGGGTTGTACAATATAGGTGTTGTAATATCATATCCCTTTATAAATTCTTGATATATTCCTTCCTTGTCGTAACTGTCTATATTTCCTTTAACTACTCCGCGACTACTACCGTAATTCAATGGTCTAAAAATTAGTTCACCGCTAGTAGAATCAGATTTAGGTAAATTTAAATTCACACTTGCAGCTATATAATTTGCTATACCCTTATGTTCTCCAGCGATAATGGATACCGCATTACATGGTATGCAAGGTATGCCTAAAAAGCTACATACTGAAGGTACAAGACTAAGTGTAGACAACTCCGTGGCACCTGCATTCAAATTAAGCACAAAATCAATATGGGGAAGCGTGTTGTTCATAGCTTTATGGATAAATGTACGGACATCCATGATTAAAGGGCGGCAACGGTTTTGTTGAATTGCACATAACCACTCTGAAATTACATCGCTCTGCCAAATATCATAATGTCCAAACCCCTTACTATCTTCACCCTCAAAAATATATACAACAGCAACAGTTTTGCCTTGGATTTTATAAATATAATTTTCAAAGTCCTGTACGACCATTCTATTTCACTCCTAGCATCAATACACACAGTATTCAACTTTTATGGATAATTCTCAGTTATCCTTTATTTGCAATTACATAATGGTTAGCAAGCATGGGATGATTTGTTATCTTGTGGCAGAATAGTAAGTTTTGATGAAAATAGCTTGCTCAATAAAATGTAAGTATTATAATTAATTGTGTAGACAATTTCAATAATTTAAAATGTGAGAAAGGATAGAGAAAATGAAAAGAGCAAACAAAATAATTATAAGTGTGTTGGTAATTACAGCAATATCAATGATGGTGTTATTTGCTATGGTGGCAACGGGTGAAAGTACATATTATGATTTTGAAGATGGAAGGTTTAATTGGAATTCTCTGTATGGTAGTTTAGATTATGAATTCCCCACTGAAGCAAGCGGTAATCGTTATATGAAATTATCATACCATCAGTATGATTGGTCACAGAGAGAATACTTTGATGTTGCCGTTACAGGAAACTCACTTACAAATATAAAAAAACTACAAGTCAACTACGATATAATGTATGAGGAATTCACCGAGGAAAGAAACGGAGAAATGCACATTAAGCAAAGGACAGGTTCTGGCCATGACCAAACAACTCTTGTTGCTAGGGTAGCACAAGTAAACGGATATTTACAGGTACAAGGAGGCAGTGGTGTAGGCTTTCAGCGTATACGTGATTTAAACGGAAATTATTATCAGATGGAGGCCAATCACTGGTATACCATTAAGGTTATGGTTGATATGGAGCAACATATTCAAAGTATATATGTTTATGACAGGGACACTCAGAGCTTAGTCGCTATAAATCAAGAAATTTCAACAATAAGCGATTTGACATCTATAAATATGGTATCGTTTATGAGCAGTACAACGCTGTGCCTTGATAATGTTAGCGTGGGAGCATATTCCTGTGAGAATACATATATATACGGAAGCCCTTTTTTGAAGAAAGGTAATAAAACGAGGTATTACTTCTTGGGCAAAGGTATTGATGACTTGGCAACCGCCTTGCCGTATGGAACAACATCATGGAGCATAGAAAATCCAAGAACCGGTATTTCAATAAACAGCGGTTCCGGAAATTTAAATACTTCCGCATTGGCAGAACCGGGGGTAGTAATACTAAAAGCGCAGAGGGCTGTCGGAGATAAAACATACGAAGCGAAATATGCAGTTAATATAACAGAATAGGAGGCGTGTGGTTGTGAAAAGAGTTATTAGCTTTATACTTTCTGTAGCAATGGTGTTTAGCATATACACCATAGGTAGCGCAGAAGGTACACAGGAAGAGTCGTTATCTGTGGAGGTTATTTCTGCAGCGGAAACGGAAATAATAAATGCTGAGACCCCCAATGATAATGTCATTGTTGACATCAATGACACAGAAGCAGTTGAAGAAAATACGGAAATAGTTTCTATTGAAGAGTTTCCTGAAGTCATAGAACAGCAGATTAGTAATGAAGAGATAGTAAATGATTCATGGGCTAGTGCATTTTCCTTATCAACAGGAAAGGCTAAATTTGACACTGCTGTTATAAATGGTGCTTTATATATTATTGGTGGTCATGACAGCACAGGTTGTGTAAATTCGATTGAAAAATATAATGACAGTATATCTGCATGGAATACTGTCACCACTATTCCAACAGCTACAAACGGATATAGCGTCACACAATCGGATACAAAGATATATATCATCGGAGGCTATTCTAACAATACATATTTAAATACTGTACAGGTATATGATACTGTATCAAATACTTGGTCTACTACATCGCCAATGCTTGAGCGACGCGAAGAAGCAGCATCATTGTACGCAGATAACAAAATATATGTTTTTGGTGGAAGAAATGCAAATGGTATAGTAAACAGCTATGAATATTATGATTTGACAGAAGAGACATGGAATAAGGTTACTACCGGCTACGCAGAGTCTATAATCAGAGTTGGAGCTAAAGCTAAATATATAGACGGTTTTGTTTGTATTTATGGAGGTATGAACAAGAACTATGCAAATATGGGGGTTAATGTGTACTCGGCATCTAATCTCAATACAAGCGTTGCATCTTGTGCCGCCAACAAAGAACATATAACTATTGCATGGGGTGCAGATAAAGGTATGATTTTCTCTGCCCCTGCGAGGTCATCAACATATACTGTAAATGAGTTAGTCGTGGAAAATGGAAGCGCATATATAAATACTGTTAACTCTATAACTGCACCTTCAAATCTGCTATATGTTGAAAATGTGATATACGGCGGTTATCTGTATTGTATGGGTGGATATAATTCCGTATCAAAAACATATGGATCCGATAATTATGTGTATTCTGTTTATTATGGCGATTATGCTCTAAGTAATGGAGATATTAGCAGTATTGTCACTTCAAGTGGAAATACAATTACCTTGAATGTAGACACTGGTAAAGATTATGTATTTTTCTTCAACGTTAATAATATGAGCACATTTAGTGGATATACATTCAATATCGATTTCCCCGAAGACAGCTTTACTTTAAGGGATGGATGTGCGATTACACCTGATTGGGACACTAATCTGCGGCAGATTAATGGTACAGACATCACTCTAACCAGAAAAACCTCAAGCGGTGTATCGTTCACCTGCGGCGAACAAATCCCAAGTGGAAAGAAAATTTCAAAAACGGTCAACGCCGTAATACTTAGAGCGCAGTCATCAGGACAAAGAACCATATCATACAGTATGACAAGATAGGGGGAATATAAATGAAGAAAATAATAAGTATATTACTTACATTTGCTATGCTAATAGGAATGACTCCTGTGCTTGCAGAAAATGGAGATGATTTCGAAAATATAGAGGTGACTGTTACGTCGCCATGGGAAAATGCAGAAGCAGAAGCAGAGCCATCAGCTAGTTCTTACAATGAGGTGTACTATGAACCGGATATGACGGAGGAAGAAGAAAACTATGAACCGATAGTTCATACAGAGCCATTGCCAGATGACATTGAATTGTCTGAAGAAGAATTTAACTTGATGGGAGAAGAAGAGCCTCTATTTTCGCATGGATTAAAGTTATTTAGTGCTTCAAGTACAATAGGTACATACGATAACATATGGAAAGAAATGATGACAGAGCAGTTTGGTGACGATTACCTGACACCATACAATAAAAACAAAAATGGCCAGAGAATTTCAGGTAATACAAATCGACTTACGATAGAGGAAACTGACCTTAGATTGGCAGGTAAAAACGGTCTTGACTTTACATTGACAAGAAAACATGACAATCAAGACTACTCAGAGGTTTACAGTGCTGTTAGATGTGGTGCAACCGATACATATCAGTATAAATACAGGGCTACTTTTAAGAATAATCGCACCAACGCGAAAATCAACGTAGCCTTCTACTCAGTAGATGAGTTTTATACATATATGTATAATGGAACCCGTTTAAAAGATATAAATACTGACAGGTTAAAAACACATTCAAATAATTCAGGGAGCTTTTCATTTTATGATTTTTCGTATATTAAAACTCTAATGACAGACAGCCCAACATATGACTTATATACATATGACAGCAGTGTTTCATGCTTAGAATTTTATGAAAAACATGTGGATAGTAGTAATTATGAACTAGAGTCAAGACGCATACTTGCGAACAGAAATCTTATAGGGAATAATTGGACGTTTTTAATGCCGGAGGTTTATTTATATGAATTTAGTCGTTCTATAGATACTTACCATGAAAATATGGACAGTGAATACAAAGAATATTATGGAGAATATGTTGGGGCTTTTAGAGACATAACAGGTGCTGTATATTTCCTTGAAGGAAATGATACATATAGAAAGTACATACATGAAGGCTTCCAAAATAGATACACCTCTCATTTTAGTTGTGATGACAATCATCATTTGACTTTTCAAAAACTGTTTCATGCCGAACAGCTAGATACTGATATTTTGTATAATTTTATTGTTAATGATAACAATGGGTATACATATTATCTATATAATCCACAGGCGGAAGAAACGGAAAATCCTGCTTGGAAGCAACCGATAAGCATAGTGGCAGTTGAAGACACATACGGTAACCGGATAACTTATAAATATTCAGATGCGAATTTCTTTGACGTAAATGAAATAATAGATACTTATGGTCGAAGTATTACTATTGATAGCACTACACAAGGACAAACAATTGTGCAGTATGATGATGTGGATGGAGAAACGAAAACAATTACATATGCAATATCTACATTGCCAAGTTCTACACTTGATAACGATAGCCCTATTAAGCAAAAAGAGGTCAATAGACTGACAGTTACAAATCAATTGGGTGAACAGACAATATACGATGGGCGTCAAACGATAACTAATGCGGCTGTTTACTCAAGCATGAACAACCTGACAAATTATCCTGACATATACGAAGAAGCAGAGGATTTTTCTACAGCAAGCAATATTGAACGCATAATCTATCCGACAGGTGCAGAAACAAGATATACATATCAATGCCTGTATCCCAAACTGGACGCAAGTAGAGTATTGCACAGTACATATGCAGTTGTAGGAAGCTATGACTTAATAGATGGAAACAGGCAGAACGAGAAAACCTATGCACTAACAAACAGTAATTACAATATAACAATTACTGAAACGAACGAGTCTGAACAGAACAATACTATTCGCAATTTCAACTCTGATGGATTACTGACACAGGAAGAAACAAAACCATTAAGCGGTTTGCACCCATATAAAAGGACTACATATACTTATACTAACAAAAAACCAACAAGAATAGTTATAAACAATGATGGCTTAAGCGTAACAACAAATTATACCTATAATAGCTCATATCCCGATATCGTATATACGGAGCAGACTGACGACAAAAAAATAACATATACCTATCATAATATCCCAAGTACGCTTGATACAACTAGAAATCTAGTATCAAACAAACCCAGAACTATTACATATAGCAAAAAATCGGGCAATTCTTATGCGACAGATTATATTGTATCGACAGAATTGAATGACAATAAATCGGTTGAATATGCGCGCACAACTCAAAACAATATTATAAAAGCACAGTCAAAATATGAGTATGACACCGAAGGCAATGTTGTCGCAACAAAACAATGGATAAATGATACTAACAGTGATGGTGTGTTGGATGAGAATGATGAATACACAACTGTATCGGCAGCATATACAGACACTGCACAACAGACGCAAAAAGTTGTAACCTCTGTAACAGATGTATTAAATGCTGATGGTACAAACGAAGGCAACATAACCAATGAATATAATATCAACATCTATGGTTCGCCTATGTATTATAAAGACTCATATAATACGGTAACGACTATTGAATATGATGCACTCAATCGTCCTGTTCAGTACAACATGCCAAATAACAGCACAAAAACAATAGAATATGACAGCACAAACAATTATACAATAGTAACCGATGAGGCGGGTATTCAGTATAAGAACCTATACGACAAGTTAGGTCGCATAAAGGAAAAACAGAAAAAGATAGGCTCTACATGGTCTATGCTTGAAAAATACACCTATGATAGTGCAGGACGACTCACGGAAAAAATATCAGGTCAAAAAGGCGCAGGCAAAATTAAAGAAACATACACCTATGATATTTTAAACCGTGTAACTACAAGAAAGGTGTATGAAAATACATATACCCTTCTTTATACCGAAAACTATACCTATGGCGTAACCTCCGGCAATGCGTGGACTTTGAAACATACAGACGCGGCTGACGATACAGAAATAGCCGATGTTAAAACATATTACGATAAATACGGACAGTTGGTAAGAACAGAAAATATCGTTGATGGAACTGTACAGATGTCTACAACAAATGCCTATGACTATCTCGGCAGGGTAACAACAGCAACCGATGCGTGCGGCAACAACACAACCTACACCTATAATTATGACGGGCAGGTACTGACGGAAACGAACGCAGCAAATAATACGGTTACAAATTACTATGACCTTGCAGGACGGCTTGTGTCAGTGACGGATGCACGCGGAAACACAACAAATACCACATACGACAAAGCAGGGCGCGTTATAAACGTGACTTCGCCGTTTGACGGAACACGTAATGCAGTCACCAAAACATATTACGACAAAAATTCAAATGTAGTAAAAACCGCAGTCCGCAAAAATTCAGAGAATTATGACACACAGGAATACAGATATGACAATATGGGCAACCAAACTGCGGTAATAACTGGAACAGGCGGCGACAAATCAGTAGTAAAATACGAGTATGACGTTGCAAACCGTCTTACAAAAATGACCACAGGACTTACTGATGAAACAGCTACCACAGGCGGCAGTAATACAATATATGCATATAATGCACAAGGCTTTATAAGCTCAATAACAGACCCAATGGGCAACAGCGAAATACACGAGGACTATGATGTATACGGCAACGTAGGAGACATACAGGACAAAAGCGGTAATGTATTATTCTACACTTACGGTGCATACGGTATTAAAACTGAGGACAGTTGGATAGGTGCCGCTAAAATATACACGTATAACAAACTCGGACAGATAACGCATACAAAGAGTGAGAACAAGGGCGGCTCAGATATAGAGGAAGATTTCACCTATGACGTTTTCGGCAGAATGACCTCCAAGACGAGCGCAGACGGTACCGTTCAGAACTACACCTATGATAATAACGCAAATATTCTCACATATAGCGAAGTGCAGAATAATGTTACCAAAAACAGCACGACATATCAATATGATGTGCTTAACAGATTGACAAATCTTACAGATAATGATAATATAAGAAGGTATCAATATGACGCGAACAACAATTTGACTATTGTAACTGATGCGTCTGATGACGACAACAGCGTTTTAATAACCTACAACAAAGCAAATTTGCCAACAGCTTATCAGACGCGTCATAGCAGTGGAAACAGAACCTACGGTATGTCATATTACTTAAACGGCAATAAGTATCAGGAAACCAACACCTTAGACAGCGTCATAAAGACATACACGTATAACACTGCAGGACAGCTTTCAAGCGAGAATGAGACAAAAAATTATGCAGCGGTATATTCAGCTTCATATACCTACACTCCGTATGGCAACCGCGCCCAGATGAACTACACAAGCGGCGGCACAACGGAGGTTACGGACTACACCTATGATGCAAACAATCGTCTTACGAATGAAGCAACGAGCGTAAATAATGATATAAAGAGCGCAATCCGCTATTATTACGATGAAAACGGAAACACAACAGCAGAACAGAAAAGTGTTTATACTACAACAGGAACACAAAGCTCAAATATGAGTATGTCCGGACATTCCGGCGGCAGCACGATGAAGCTGTACCGCTATGACGAGTTTAACCGACTTATAAAGTACAATGATGACGGCACAGAAGCAAAATACACCTACGGTGTGGATAATCTCCGCGCGACCAAGACAGTAAACGGTACAACAACAAGCTATGTCTGGAACGGACAAAACCTTGCAAGCGAAACGAAGAACAACGCAACGACTGTCTACTACTATGATCCGTTGGGCGTAAACGGTGCAAAGACGGATAATGAAACCTTCGTCCGCTACAT
>ODAI014131353.1_pt1 | contig 10566 bp, 10 predicted proteins | sample 1539321 | NCBI WGS metagenome assembly ODAI01 (sample SAMN02144231, study PRJEB22623) | gut metagenome | biome: sheep rumen | host: Ovis aries | place: New Zealand | reverse complement strand
GGGACATCAGATGAAGGCCAAACGTACATACAAAGATTCACTCTTCAGAGACATCTTCAACAACAAGCGCCGCCTGCAACGAATCTATGAGGCACTAACAGGTAAGCACATTTCCTTGAGCGATATAACGATTACTACGCTGAGGGGCACCTTTTTTGAAGACATAAAGAATGACATCAGCTTCATGGCTGGCAACCAGCACATCATACTCATGGAGCACCAGTCTACCCTCTCGGAAAATATGCCGCTACGTATGCTGTAGTATATTGCCAAGCTCTACAGGCAGAGATTTGATCCAGATGCTCCCTACAAGAAAACCCGTATAGCACTTCCCTCACCGCATTTCTACATGTTCTACAACGGCAAGGACGATGCTCCCGCCAAATGGACTATGCGTCTCTCTGACGCCTTCGAGGAAAATGTCAATACCCTGGAGCTTGTCGTCACGGTGTTCAATATCAACTACACCAAGAACAACGAGCTCCTGCATAAATGCCACGACCTCAAGTGTTACAGCATCTTCGTCGACCAGGTACGCAAAGAAGTGGCCTCTGGCAATACACTGCGCCAGGCCATCAGCAAGACTATCAAATACTGCAAAGAACATGACATTTTGGCTGACTACTTCGCCAAAAAGGAACAGGAGGAGGTTTTCGATATGGTTAGCTTCAAATGGGATTGGAACAGGGCTATGGAAGTCAGGGCTGAAGAGGCTGCTGAACAGGCAGCTGCAAAAGCCTCCGCAGAAACTGCCGATGCAAAAACAACAGAGTTTGTTCTCAATATGTTGCGCGAGCATGAGCCATATGAAAAAATATCTCGTCTCGCATCAACTTCCATGGAAAATGTCAAAAAAATTGCTCAGATGAACAACCTCGCTTACAATTAAGAGTACACAGACAAAAAGCCGCTTCCGCCAATACCAAATCAGAAAACTCTGTGCCCTCCCTACAGCCATTCCACCTCCTCGCCAATGACATTGTCCGTTCCAGCTGGCGCAGTCTGCGCCTCTGCGAGGTCCTTTTCCGTCAACTGCAGAATATATTTTTCGAACTGCGGGCGCACTACAAACAGCCGCCCGCGTATTGTCACGCCGACTTTCAATGACGAATCCCTTGCCATGCACCGCATGGTCTTCACGCCGATATTGAAATATGCGGCTGCTTCACGGCAAGTGAGCAAATATTTCTCAGGGATGGGGATAGACAGTCCATCGTTGTCCATAGCTTCTGCCTCCTACGATTTAAGTTTTTCTTGTCGTATATTACCTCTGAGGACCGGCAATAGCAACCCATAGCGAAAAACCGCGAAGCCCTTTATTTCACAGGGTTTCGCGGTTCTTGTCATATTTAAAATTTCTCCGAAAGTGTCCGCAGCATAGGCTGCACAGCCCCGGCATCTATCTGCCCTCAATCGTAGTAAAACGGTAGTATCCCGCTCTCCCAAACCTCCCCGCTATGCCCAGTTATGCCCGCCTGTGCCTCTGATGTGCCAGCCTCGCCGCCCTGCTGCCGTGACAGACGAAAAGCACTTTTTTCATGTTTGGTATACCTCCATATATTTTTGCAAAGCCTTGTATTTCAATGGCTCACGTGTATTTCCGAAATTATTATACGGTGAGGTCATTTTTGCAGAAAGCATCATACAAGGCTTTAAGTTTTTCTTCAACATTTGATTCGGCCATACGCATGGCCCCCTTCTAGCTTATAGTTACATTTTTCCACAAACCAGGAACGAATAGGGAGATTGGGATTACTACAAATGTCTGAAAATATCATTATGAACGCCTTGGCGAAACCGCTATTCCGCTATGATTCCCGCCATTTTCAGCAGGTATTGTGCATTGGTAGTGGTGCAGCGGCCTTCCTTTAATTTGAAGTCAAATTTTATCTTGTCATCTTCGTAGTGCTCCTCGAAGTGGAAGTTGCGGAGGGGCTGGCCCTCCGGGCCTTGCAGTTCGCACAGCTCGAAGTCATGGGTGGTGATGAAGGCCAGGATATGGGGACGGGTCAGGTGCTCTATGGCAGCCCTGGCGCCTACGATGCGGTCGGCGCTGTTAGTGCCCTTGAAAATCTCGTCTATGCAGCATAGCATGGGACGGCCCTGCCCTGCCGCCTCCACCATCTGGCGTACCCGCAGGAGCTCTGCGTAGAAGGTGGAGATACCTTTGGAAAGGTCGTCACTCACCTGTATGGAGGTGTAGATATCCATCAGTGACACCTCAAAGCTCTCCGCCGGCACCGCCGCCCCGGCATAGGCCAGCACCGCTGTCCCTGCCAGAGTCCTTAAGTATGTGGTCTTGCCGCTCATGTTGGAGCCGGTGATGATGATGCTCTCACCTGCGAAGTCTGCCCCATTGCCCACAGCCCTGCCCTCCTCTATCAGCAGGGATTCCGCCCCCCGGGCCCTGAGCCTGGGGGCACTTTCCTCCAGCAGGACAGGCAGGGCGGTTTTCTCACGGGTCAGGGCGGGTACGGCCAGGGACAAGAGCATTTCCATCTCCTGCAGGGCTGAGAGCCAGCCGGAGAGCTGGCACCCTGCCCCCCGCTGCCACCTGAGGAAGCCTGCCGTCAGATGGCTGTCCATCAGGAAAAGGGCATTGAGCAACACGAAGGCCAGGATATTCTGTCGGTAAAGGAACCGCTCCGCCAGCTCTGCCAGCCTTGCCAGTCCCTCCGAAGCCTTCATCCCCCTGTCCTTGCCCTCTGTTTCCCCTAGGAAGTGGCGGCGCAAGTCTCTTAGGTAAAAGCTTTTGTTTTCCCTGGTTTCCAAAAAGGCAAAGACCCCCGCATAGCCTCTGAGGGCCTGCTGGATTTCCAGCAAAGGGGAGAGGATTGCCCCATGGGCCCCTGCCGCCCAAAGGGAAAGCAGGAGGTTCAGCCCCCAGAGATAAAAAGCAGCTTCCCAGGGCAGCCTGCCCACCAGTGACAGGGCCAGAGCCAGCCAGGGCAGCAAAGGCAGGACATAGCGAAGTTTCCCAAGAACCCGGCAGGGCAGGGCTTCCTCTGCCCCCTCCCCCTTTATTTTCTCCGCCAGAGGTGCCAGGTCATGCCCCTCCGGCACCGCCTGCAGCAGGCCGGCCAATTTCAGCGCCCCTTGCGGCTCTTTGGCAAGCTCCGCCACGGCCTCCTGCCGCAGGAGGATAACGTCCCGGCTGCCAGGAAAGGGAGAGAGCACCTCCGCCAACCTTTCCCTGCCCCCCAGTGTCCGGGCAAGGCAGAGATACTGAAAAAGCGAGGCCCTGCCAAAGAGGTGCAGGTCACGTCCCTGGGGCCGTTCCTCCTGCAAAAAATCTTCACCGTCCAAAGCCAACTCCCGCCAGCTGCCCTCCATACGGGCAAGAAAGGCCTCCACCGCCTGCAAACGCTCCTGAAGGGCGGCCATTTCCTGCCTGAACCTGCCGTGCCGTCTTATCAGCAGGACAAACACCGTCAGCAAGGCCGCTCCTGCGACGTAACCAAACAAATAGCCATCATACCCCGCCGCCAGCGCCAGCACCGCCAACACAAAGGAAAGTGAGCGCCACAAACTCAGCCGGCTGTCAATCTTCCCCGCCTTGAGCAGGGCATCGCAGAGTTCTTTATGCTGTTTCTGAAAAAATTCCTTTTTCTTCATCTTTACCATCCTAAAGTCCAAAAACCGCCGCGGTTGCCCGTGGCGGTTCTCTTGCGTTCATTTACTTATTGAAGACAGAAAAATCCAGTGCATCGAAGCCTGCCAGGAGTTCCTGCACCTGGCCTGCAATCTCCTTGGCACCACCAGCCTTGCGGCTCTCGATATTGAGCGGCATCTGGGGGTCATGGAGGGAGAGGCGCAGGAGAGCCCAGCCCTGGGGAAACACCAAGCGCACGCCCTCGAAGGAAGGCTTGGCAGCCTTGATGCCCTTCTCTGCCGCGCGGTTCTCAAAGGCCTGCAGCACATTCTGCCCATATTCTTTGAAATCTTCACGGGATATCTTCATGCGGTATTCCACCGCCTCCACCGGCTCGCCCAGCGTTGCCACCAGGCTCTCAAGCTTCTTGCCCTTGGCCTTGGCTTTGGCAGCAGCAATCAGGAGCTTCACAGCCAGATAGGCGCCGTCATCCAGATAGTAGTTCTCGGACAGGGCTCCGTGGCCGGAAGTCTCGATGGCCAGCGGGGACACAATGCCGCTGTGGTTCAGGCGGACACACTCGTCAATGACGTTCTTGTAGCCGCGCATATAGCGGTGATGCTTGAGGCCCAGCTCCTCCTTGAGGAAAGTGGTGAGCTCGTCAGAGGTCACGGAGTCCGTGACAATGGTGCTGCCGGGATAGTCCGGTGCCAGTATGGCGGCCATCATGGCAATGAGGGCATTGCGGCTGATTTCCTTGCCATTCTTCAGCACAGCGCTCATGCGGTCCACGTCCGTATCGAAAATCAGGCCCAGGTCTGCCTTGCTCTTCAGCACGGCCTCCCTGATGGCGGCCATGGCCTGCTTGTTCTCGGGGTTGGGAATGTGATTGGGGAAATGTCCGTCCGGCTCCAGGTAAATGCTGCCGGTGGTGTCAGCCCCCAGGCGGCCCAGAATCTGGCTGGCGAAGAAGCCGCCTGCGCCATTGCCTGCATCCACTACCACGTGCATGCCCTTGAGGGGTTCATTCTCGCCCCCCAGAGCCTGACGGATTTTCTTCCGCAGGTGATGGCAGTAGCGCTCCATCAGATCATACTGCTGGACCTTGGACAGATCGCCCTGGGCTACCGGCTGGCGGGCAGCAGCAGAGAGAATGGCATCGATATCCTCATGCTCCACGCCCCCGTCCTTGGTGAAGAACTTCAGACCGTTGCGGTTATAGGGCAGATGGCTGGCGGTAATCATGATGGAGCCATCCATGCTGGTTTCCGGGAACACCGTGGACATGAACATGGAAGGGGTGGAAGCCATACCGCAGTCCACAGTGACACAGCCAGCGGCAGTCAGAGCCTCCAGCACAGCCTTCTTGAGAGCCGGGGCAGAAATGCGGGAATCGTGTCCCACCGCCACCCGCAGCTTCTTCTTCTCCTTGCCGGCCTTCTCAGCGAGGAATTCCAAAAAGCCTCCGGTAATGACATTAGCCGCCTCTACAGAAAGAGTCACCGGCTCATCGGGCACGCCTTCCACAGCTACCCCTCGCACATCACTGCCGTTGGCAAGTTTCTTGAGTATTTTTTCAGATACTAGCATAATAAAAAGCCCCCTACCATGATTTTTACGATTTACTGCTACTCATACAGTTTATCATAATTCCACGCCAAGGGGGCTTTATCCTGCTTATAAAGTTTTATTCTCCAAAGAATTCATTCTCTGCCGCAATGCAGAGCATGTGATAGACAGGCAGATGATACTCCTGAATCTTGAAAGTCTCGTCCTCAGGCACGCAGATGGTGATATCTGCCATGTTCTTCGCCTTGATCTTGCCGCCTGATTTACCGGTGAGGGCAATGGACTTCACGCCCTTGGCCCGGGCAATGTCCAGAGCATAGATGACATTGGTGGAGTTACCGGAGGTGGAGATGGCCAGCAGCACATCACCCTCATCCCCCATGCCCAGAAGCTGCTGGGCAAAGGAAAGGTCCGGCGCCTGGTCGTTGGCAAAAGCGGTGTTGAGGGCCACCTGATTCACCATGGAAAGGGCAGGCAGGGCCCCCTGCAGATTCTCCATGAAGTAATCAGCATAATCCGGGCAGACCTCACGGAAGCGCTGCTCCATCTGCTTGTCCAGCTTGCGTGGCAGCAGGAAGCCCTTCATGAGCTCACCTACCACGTGCTCTGCGTCAGAAGCGCTGCCGCCATTGCCGCAGGCAATGAGCTTGTGTCCTGCACGGTAGCTCTCACAGATGACCTCCACTGCAGCTGTCATATCCTCCTTGCAGACAGCCAGGGCAGGATAACGCTCAATGAGATCATCAACTTTTTTGATTGTACTTTCTTTTACCATAAAAATTCTCCTTACCGAAAAAGCCTCCCCCGTAAACAGGGGAGGCTATATATCACCTGTTACGATACCTGTCCGCCATGGACTTGGCATCGTACTCACCGCTGGAAATACGGCTGATATCCTGATAGGCAGGACGCCCCTGGCTGTCCCGGGGTGTCACATCCACAGGCTCTGATGAACGCTGCCAGCCACGGTCATAGGAAGGGCTGCTGCCCTTTCCACGGAACCTGTTCCAGGCCCAGCGAAGGAGCATGATCAAAGCCCCGAAAAGAATGACATTGGCCACCAGGCCCAAGATATCCCCCAAAATTCCGCCAGAGCCAATGAGGCTGGCCAACATGTGGCCCAGGAACATACCGCCTGCCAGAATGCCCACCTGCCTCAGAGCAGAGCCCCAGCCGGAAGAGCTTTGGGCAGCGGTGCCAGCAGCCGCCGCATTGCTTTTGGCTGCTGCATTAGTCCCCGGCGCATCCTTTTCCAGGCTCTTGGCATCCTTGGACGGCTTGTAGTCCTTGCCATTACCGGACACAGATTTAGAATCAGAAGCCTTGCTGCTGGGGGAACTTGCCTTGGGAGCCGCCGGCTTCGGTGCCGGTTTCGGCGCCGAGAACTTGGCCCCGCCCTTGGCTGCCGCAGCCACAGAATAAACAGCCTGATTATCAAGAGCAACGCCTGCAGGCGCTGCAACAGCAATCATCGTACCAATCATCAGCGAAGCAAGGATTTTCCTAGCATTTACCATAAAAAATTCTCCTTCTGTCTATATAAGCAATTGTATCGGCGTCCATGGATGGACGCCTCTGCGGCCCTTCGTGTTTGAGGATCAAACCGGGGCCGCGTAAATATGTCACTGGCATATTTACCTTTTGGTTCGTTTTCTTTGCGCCAAAGAAAATGAACAGCCGAAACTGTTATCCTTCGTAGGATTTGATATCGTCTTCAAAAGCGTAGATTTCACCCACAGTGTCCAATTCCCCAGACAGATACCTGTCGATATCATCCACATCAATGTAGAGCTTGCAGTCAATATCCAGATACCCCTGTTCCCGGCCGCCGGAAAGGTCACGTATGGCCATGAGCTTTTCCCTGAGCTTCAGGAGCTCCGTACGGGTAGCGTGGATATCCAGCTTGATCTGGGGCACACCGTATTCCTTCAATACCTCATCCATAGTCATGCGCTGGGACATATCATTCATCCTCTCTTTGACCTTTTGATGTTTAGTCTAACAAAGCAGTTTGTAAAATATCTGAAAGACTTATTCCCCGGCATCATTACCATTCATATGGTCCAGTATGCTCTGGAGCTCCCTCTTCTGCCGCAGGTGGCTCTCATAATCCAAATCGTTGGAATCCACCCTCATGCGCCGCGTCAGCTCATCAATACGCGCCTGCAGGCGCCCCCTGATCTTGTCATCCATCTTAACTTTCATCCCTTCCCAAATAAATAACGTATTTATTATAACGCTATTGTTCAGATTTTGTCGACAGACAAAATCTACCTATTGGCGTTTCAACGGGGCTTGTCCCCGTTATAACGCAGTTGTTCAAATTTTGTCGACAGACAAAATACACCTATCTGCGTTTCAACAAAGCTATTATTCGCTCTCTTTTTCTTCCGCCGCCTTTTTCGCCTCTGCCTGCTCTTTTTTCAGCGCCTTATAATCCTTCTCGGAAATCTCCTTCAGGTACTCCTCGGGGATTCTCCTGAAAGCTTTGGGGCGGAGCCTGTAAAGCTCCTTGTAATTCAGCAGGGCATTTTCCCCGTCTCCCATCTCCTCGTAGATCTGCGCCGTCAGCAGCCAGGCCACAGCATTCTTCTTGTCCAGGGACTTCGCCTTCTCGCAGTCAGAAAGGGCCGCCTCCCTATCACCTCTCATGCGGCAGACATCGGCGCGGTTCAGGAAGTTGTAGATATTCTTGTCATCCATGGACACGGCCTTGTTGGCATCGGCAAGGGCACCTTCGTAGTCTCCCTCCACCGCCCGGGCACGGCCGCGAATGGCGTAGTTTTCCGCAACATTATCCTGATGTTCTGCCGCGAAGGCGCGCTCCATCTGAAAGAGGGCAGCACCGCCCATGCCGTAGTCGCTGTAGGTATCGGCGTTTTCCCGCATCTTCTTCACCACTTTGGCAGGAGCGGCCATGGCCTTTGCCCGCTCCTGCTGAAGTTCCTCACGGCGCCCCGCTTCTGCCAGCTTCATCTGATTCCGGAAGCCCGTGGCCTTTTCCACTCTGTAGGCCTTGGTAACCATTTCCTGCAGGCGGGCGCCAGTGCCGGTCCTTGCCAGGAAGTCATGGAGCACCTCATTTACCCGGTTGTCCTCCAGACAGGTCACGCTGCCTCTGCCGTCGCTGCGGAACTGCCATTCCTCCGGGCTGTCGTAATCATGGAAAGCCTTGGACAAGGCTCCTGCCACATAGTAGGCATTTTCTGCCGTATTGTCGAACTCGTCCCCAGTCCAGTCCACGGTGAGCAGCCATTCTCCATCTATATAGATATCCTTGCGCCCCTGCACCGTCACATGACCGACCCCATAAGCACTCATGAGCTGTGAAAGCTTCGCCTCCCGCAGATCCGTATCAGGGTGGTCGTTGTAGTTCTCCTGCTCCTTGAGCTTGGGGTCAATGTCCTGATACTCCATGACATTCTTTGTTTCATAAGTCAGGTAATAGCCCATGCGGTACATGGCCGCTGCTCCGCCGCCGGGATTGAAGCCAGCTGAGGCCATGAGGTAGAAGCCCCCTTCGTCAGCCTCGTACTCCGTGGGCAGGGTCACATTCTTGGCAATGGAATAGTTTACCAGTGCGTTGAGTTTGTTCCAGTCCATAAGACCTGCATCCATATTGAGGAAGGCCATGCCATAGTACTGGGCCACCGCCTTGGCATAATTGTGGGCGCTGTGCTGCCTGAGACCGTGAGTCATCTCATGGGCCAGCACCGCCGCCAGCTCATCCCTGTCGCACTGGAGCCCCCGCACCAAGGCCCGGTTGATGCTGATGTAATTGGTGGGATAGCAGGCAGCATTGAAGTCATTGCTGTCATTGACGCTCCACAAGAAAGGCAGGGAATCGGCCTTCAGTGCATAATCCCCCTTCTCCACCAGCTGCTCCATGACTTCGTTCACTATGGCCCAGTCATGGTCATTCCTGTCCCTGCCATTGGCCCCCAAATCCTGGATCCGCCCGCTGATCTGGGCCCTGGGGTCATTGCCCAGCACCAGCACGCTCTTGAGACTGGACTTGTAGGCAGCATAGACACCCAGAGCTTGGGCGGCTGCCGCCCAGGGGTCCACTCCTGCCTCCACCCGGGCAGCAGGCAGCGCCACTCCCATGCTCATAATGACAGCAAGGCACAGGGACAGGGCTTTATGTTTTATTAAAGAAAGTTGATTTTTCATATCATATCCTCCGTGCCCCCATTGTACCACAAAGAAACCAGAATTCAATCAAAAGTGGAAGAAGTTCATGCACTTCATGGCCAGCTTCCTGCCCTCCTCCTCAGGGTGTGCCAAAATGTGCTCCAATGTGTACACGTAAAAAAAGGAAGATATGGGTACATAGCGGCGGCCCTTCACCATATCCGCCTCCCGCAAGAGCTTCTTGTAGGCTTTCATGAAATCTTCCTCCGTAGCCTGATATTTTTTTATAATTTTTTTCAGTTTCCGGTCACGGGCACAGTAGGCATATATCCGGGCAATGAGCTCCTGCCTCTTAGGGCCCGGAATTTCGCCTGCGTACTCATTTATCAACTCATTTGTCAAAGATGAACGCTCCAATGACCTTTTCATCTCAAAAACGAAAAGTGTGCACAAAGCAATAAGCACACCAACCAGCAATACATTCATCATTCTCTCTCCTCCTCAGCAAACAGCCGCGCATTCATCTTTAATAATAACAAACTTTTTGCTCATTTTGGCACTTAGTTACATATTTTTTTCATATTTCTCTGTTAGTATAATACCTGTCAGCGAGAGGGATGCCTTGTCAATCCCCTAGGTATTCGGAACTCTTGTTGATTTCCCTGCAAGGGGGTTTATCCCACCCTCCTTGTTATCCCATTTCTCAAACGCTTTATCATCCCTTCCAAGCGTTTGTCCCTCCTGGATCGTACAGGAGGGACTTTTTGTTTGCAAAAAATATTTTGTGCCCGTATAACAAAGGCCCGGTGAAGCACACTATCGCAGTGTACCCACCGGGCTTTTCAATTATTCTTATTCAGCAGCTTCCCTTTTATTCAGGGTCGGGACGACGGCTTCGCCTCGAAAGACAGACACCGCCATGCCGATAGCTGCGCCGATAACAGCAGGCAGCAGCCAACCAAGCATGATGCTGTAGAAGGGAACATAATTGGACAGGATATTGTTCAGCACTGTCAACTGCAGGCCGGCAGCATTCAAGGCATCAATCACGGCAAAGACCAGGGTCACATCCAGCGCCCAGCGGTACACAGCACGACGCTCGCCGATAATGCCGTGGAACAGGGACAGCACCACCAGCACGATAACCAGAGGATAGATGCCTACCGGGAAGGGCACAGCCAGAGCAATGATCTGGGTCAGGCCGATATTGGAAACCACGAAGCTGAAGAACACGCCCCCACGGAGCAGATTCTTATAGGATACCTTATCTT
>ODAI011534960.1_pt1 | contig 10566 bp, 1 predicted proteins | sample 1539321 | NCBI WGS metagenome assembly ODAI01 (sample SAMN02144231, study PRJEB22623) | gut metagenome | biome: sheep rumen | host: Ovis aries | place: New Zealand | reverse complement strand
GTCGAACAGATCGATTCTACGGTCAAAGACAGTAAGGAACAGAAGGACGGCGAAGGACAGAGTACAGAAGTACAGTTTGAAGCAGAATCCTTCTCCGTCTACGGTGTGGTGTACACAGTGGACTTCGAGTACTCCGTGAATGGCAAAATGTACCAGTTTAGCCTTCCAGGAGGCGGATTTGTAAGTTTTACAGACCTCGTAGAAGTGCTGGGTATAATTGGTGATAAGAACTCTGCTAAAAACGAGAGCGAAAATGGGTCAGAAGCCTCAGAAAACACGGAAGAAAATGGTAGCAACGACCAGGCAGAAGAGAATAGTGTGAATTCTGGTACGAACACGGAACTCACATTGGGTGATGTGGAAATCAGCGAAGCAACGAGAAAACTCGTGGCGGACGTGGCTTCTGTGCAGTTCAGCAGTCCTGAACTTGTGGATGTCAGCAAGGTTGAGGAAGACGCTACAGTTGGGCAGATTAAGGAAAGCCGTGGGTTGGACGTACAGTATAGTGCAGAGCTTACGGATGAACAGATTGAAACGATTAATGCGCAGACGGTAGAAGCTGGGGACTGGGCGCTGATTAGTATGCAGCCGTTTGAGAGCGAGGAGACACTGACTGTGACCATGAAGGATGGTGAAGTGTTCACTATTTTGGTTACGGATGCGCAGATCAGGAAGACTATGATCGATGCGAAAGGTGCTGCTTGGGAAATCATTGTTACTTATGGTGAGGACGCGAAAATTCCGGATACGGCGGAGTTGAAAGTAAGGGAAATTCTTTCAACCGACGAGGAGTATGAGTCTCTCTATAATAGTGCGGCTGTGGAGGCTTGCAGTGATGCAGCAGAACAGGGCATCGATATGCCAATCCTTTCCGGTGCCCGCTTATTTGATATTGAGATTCAGGATAAAGGCAATAAGATTGAACCTTCCGCACCTGTACAGGTAAGCATACGTCTTATCGGTGAATCCACTGCGGATCATACATCTGTAGTCCACTTCGGGGAAGAAGGGACAGAAGCATTGACTGCGCAGACATCTGAAGTACAGATGCCGGAGAACCGCAAATCACAGGATAATGCGCCTGAAGAGACGTTACCCGGAACGCAGGAAACAACTGAGGATACAGCAAATAAGAAAGACATTAAGGAAATCAGCTTCCAGACAAATTCGTTTTCTGTTTACTCTGTAGTAAACGTAACAAACATGAGCAGTCTCGTTGGCAGTGATAAAAAGTTTGCGCTGGTAACCGGCATTGCTAATGATCCGGGAGCAACTACGGGCTATAATGAAACGTGGGGAAAGGACTATTTCACCATTATTGTAAACGCCCATGCATTATCGGATCAGCCTGCATATGATGGTCAAAACAGAGTTGATGGTTTAAAGGTGCAACCTGTCCACGCCTATGAAGACGGAAGCATTTCTTACGTTGGCGGAAATCCGGCTCAGTGGCAGTTTGAGAGTGCCGGGAACGGAAAGTATTATCTGTGTGTCGACGGTAAATATCTGCAGAGATTTAACAAAGGTGACAGTAACAGCCAGTATGGCTGGGAAGCCCGACTTGTTGATAATAAAAACAATGCAACGCAGCTCAGCATCACTGTCAATAACGATGGAACGATATTGATTTATGATGATCGCGGGCAGGGACAGCAGTATTACCTGCACAACGACGGAAATGGCGAATGGGCCACGCGCACCTTTAAATTTACTAACCAGAATGTCGATACAAATTCTGCAGCATACCGGTTCAGGGTTTGCGAGGAGTCTGATCAGTTTGACAGCTTTGCTGCACGTAAGGTATCTGTACAGAATCTTACGGTTAATGATAGTTTTCTGATCTACCGCAAGTTCGAGGATAGTAAGGGTAATGAGCAGCTGTTCGCGCTTGCTAGTGACGGCACATTTGTACGCGTATATGACGGCGGCGATAGTGTCTATTGGCGTGAGACAGACAAAAACATCTACTGGAACTACAGACTGGAAGGAAACTATTACACTATCTATTCTACTCTTCCGGGAACTGGCGAACCCGTTTACATCAATCCGATGTATTCGTCTGATCCTAAGCAGATGATCACCAGTGCGCCAGCTGGTTTGACGCTCATCGGCAAGGACAATGGCGATTACGGCACTGCACTAGAGAACTGGGACCAGACGGCCTACGATTATGCAGGTCTGCATGTGACTGTCAATGCACAGGGAGAAGCAAGTCTGTCCGCCGGGACCCGAGTCGCGGAAACTTCCGACGTATTCCTGTTCGCGGTTGCCAGCAGTATGCCCGGAGAAACAGCGGAAACAGTTGAAACTGTGGACAGCGACAGCCTCGGTATCAAGATCACCATGTTTGACTATGGGGAAGCTAAGGGTAATTACAATGCCGGTGATAAACTAAGTGAAATGACAGCTGTAGCTGGCAGTGCTGAATATACGCCTCATGCTGCGCATGAACTCGTCAAGGCCTACCTTGAAAACGGCCTGCCTTCCAGCACTACAAATGGTGCTATGGGGGGATTGTTCACTAAAAACGGGAGTGCAGTTACAGCATATAAAGAAAACGTGAATCATCTCTTCCTTCAGAGTTATTATGACGAGAACGGCATGTTCCGTTATCGGTCTGAGGATAACTATGCTTATCTGCCTTATGACCCTGACACACAAACGATAACCGGTACTGACTTTACGGTTTATCGTCAGGCGGCAACGCCATATCCCTATGATGTCAGTCCCGGACATACGTACTATACGCACGGTCACTTTATGCCGTATAACGACATCGATATGAACCAAAATGTCTCCCGCCTGATGAATCAGTACGGAAATGATTACCAAAACAGTGAGGCACTTGGTGAACTGCCTGTCGGCGATGGACGGACCTATGAGGATATCTACGGTGTACAGGGGATTCCCAACTTCTACACGGGAATGAAGATGGAGGCAGACTTCACCCAGCTTAAAGATGGTAAATGTGAGAACGGAGATCCCATGGTCTTCAAATTCACCGGCGATGATGATATGTGGGTTTACATCGACGGTGTACTTGTACTGGATATTGGTGGCATTCACGAGCCCCTGAGTGGAACCATCGATTTTTCTACTGGTAAGGTCAACAATCCGTCCGGATCCAGTCTTGCCGGAGAGAAGACGTTGTACGATATTTTTATGGCGGTGAAGGAAGCAAGTGGAACGCCGCAGGAAGTGAAGGACAAGATCAATTCCATTACCTGGAAGGATGTGGATGGAAATGGAAAGCCGGATACATTCGCAGACTACACCAATCACGACTTTAAAGCGTTCTATATGGAGCGTGGTGCGGGTGCATCCAACCTGGATATTCAATTTAACCTGAAGGTCATGCATCCGGATGAATTCGTTGTTACTAAACAGATTCCAGACGGCGTTGACCCGCGATTTGTCAACCAGGAGTACAAGTTCCAGGCGACCTTTAAGGACTACACAAACAATGATGTGGTAAAACCGCTGTTCGTGGGGCAGACGTACGGTAGTGATCAAGAGCTTACAGCCTGCACCAGTATCGTCTACAAGGATCGCAAGGATGAAAACGGCAATCCTGTCCCGGTAAATGTAGATAACAATGGATATTTCACGTTGAAAGCCGGCGAAGCCGCTGTGTTTAAGATGGCGGACAAAAAGCTGCAGTATACCGTTAAGGAAGTGGAAATCGACTCTGTTCAGAAGACTGAAAAGGTTGAAATCAATGGACAGGTAGTAACTATAGCGAATGGAACTGCGGAAGCCGCCTATGCCCGGGTACAGGATCGCAGCCAGCTCAACTACAAGAACCACCCCTTCCTTCAGAACCTGAACATTATTAAACATCTCCTGCCTGCAGGCACCCAGGACGGGCCGGGCGATGTGTTCGAGTTCCGCGTGTATTTGGAATCCACTGTAGAGGTGGAAGGCCAGCTTATGCAGCAACTGGTGCCTTACTCCTATGGGCCGTACTTTGTCACCAAGCTTGATGAGAGTGATAACAAGATCCATTACTTCACATTGACAGGAACAAACAACGCGCCTGTGGATAAAGGGACGACTCCTGTGGTCTGCTCCACCACCGGCAGAAGCGGTTCGATCAACAGTATTCCTCCCGAATTCACCGTTGAGATTCGCAACCTGGCGGTGGGTACACACTTCTATGTTGAAGAGCGCCGTGACAATATTCCGAGTGGATTTGTTTTCGACCATGAAGATCTGATCGCAGGCACTTATGACGAGCAGACTCTGGGTACGGATGAAGAAATAATAAGCCGTATTATTGCGCGCGACGAGAAGGATCATCAGACTTTTGACCCCGATACGGTCGGTCGGATCAAAAAAGGCAAGGACGCTCAATCCGAAGTATTCAATAAGAAGGTAAATGTCAATGTCCAAAAGCAGTGGCTCAAGATGAACGGGCAGCCTTATACACTTGAGCAGGCTCGTCAGCTTCCCGGCAGCCAGAACGCGGTGATCACGGCGGAGCTTTGGAAGAGAAAAATCGTTGAGGAAACAAGCGGAGAGACAGATAACCCCGTCACTGTGACCTTTATGGTCAACACAACTGCGGATACAGAATATCGTCAGGTATCTGTTCCGGTTACGATAAAGAATGGTTCAACACTGGAATTCTCTCTTGGCGCCAGAGGAACAAGCCAGGCCCAGGAGATCCATAGTGTACCTGAGTACACTATTTCACGCAGCGGCGTCACATCGAACCCGAAGATCCATTACTCCAATGGACGCCAGAAGGATAAGTGGAGCAAGTATACGATCAGCGGGATTACTGAAGATACAATAGTCTATGCGACCTTTAATGCGGACAAGGTCGGAGATGACTTTGTCGGTCTTTATATTGCTTCGAAGGTGGATCCCGGTTCTTCTGAGACACCTGTCGAGGAAAAGGTTGCTGATATCACACTGAACAACAACAATGATTGGCTGCAGCAGATCCCGAAGGAATCGGGTTATACCTATTTCCTGATGAACGTTGTTGAGACCGGATTGGAGGGACATGCCCACGAGTATACCTTCATTGACTCTCCAACGGTCACCACAGATGCGGATGGGAACCTTACTCTTGCGGTCGCGAACAAGTATCGTGAGCCTATCAACGTCACCGTTGAGAAGGTCTGGTCTCCTGCGCTGACAGGTGAAGCAGAAAACAATGCGCATGTTACTGTTGAGCTGCATCGTTATGCCAAAAAGACTAAAGGTCTTCTGGAAGTCGTACTCAAAGACAACTTTGGGGCTCCGATCGAGGGGGCCGTATTCAAGCTGTATAAAGACGGCGTTGAACAGGAGCAGACTTATACCACGGATGTTAACGGTAAAATAACAGCCGGCAATCTGGAACCCGGGACATATAATTTTACACAGATCAGCACGCCGGAAGGCTATAGCATGTCCGATTCTGCCCCGCAGACTGAAGATTTTGTGGTGGAGGATAACAAGACCGCTCCGCAGAAGATGCACTGCGAGCTCCAGAATCAGGCACTGGAGACGAATGGTGTTGCAACGTTGACTCTGCTTGATAATAATGGTGCTCCTATCCAAGGCGCAAAGTATGAGCTGAGGAGGAAGGGAACGGAAGAGATAATTAAGCAGGGGCTTGTGACAGATGCGGAAGGTAAGATCACGGTCTCCCAGCTTAAAGCGGGAACGTACTATTTCTTCGAAACAGAGCCGCCTGCAGACTACAACCTTCCCAATGAATGGCAGGATACTGATTTTACCGTGTTGGAACACCCTGGGATCGTACAGACTTTCAACATCAGCATGGTCAACAATCTGAAAGGAAAAGGCTACGTTGAGATTACCCTTACCGGTCCTGACGGACAACCGGTCAGTAATGCCACATTCGAGCTGTACAAGGGCAGTGAAAAACTGACGGAAGGGACTACTGGCAACGACGGCAAGCTGACTTTCGGTATCGGTAATCCCGAGAGACTTGCTGCAGGCACTTATATTGTCAAACAGATAAGTACGAATGCCAATCTGCTTCCGGCAAATCAGCAGTCGTTCACGATCCAGGATAATGGAAATGCGAACCAGAAAAATGAGCTGACCTTTAGCAACTCATACAGGGGCATGGGTACTGCGACTGTAACCTTGACCAGGAAAGACAACAATAATCCTATCAGCGGTGCAAAGTTCGAGTTGTACAAAGATAGTGAGTATTTTATGGAAAAGACCACCGACAATAATGGTCAGCTGGTTTTCGGTTCTCCGGATAAGTTACCTGTTGGGAATTATTCCATTAAACAGATTTCCACCGTAGATGGATTGGACCCTATAGTAAACAATTGGCCTTTCGAAATCCTGGAGAATGGTAATCCGAATCAGACGTATTCCTGGAATGTTCAGAATGAGGAAAATGCCGGGAATGTGACGATTAAACTGTGGAAGAAGGGGGGATTCGGACAATGGAATTGGGCGTGCTTGAATACTTATACAGATTTAAGGCCAGGGCGTACATATTCGTTTACAGCTCAAATTAATCAAGGGTTTAATATAGAACATCTTTGGTGTTATCAGGATGAATCCGATCACATTAACGCGGATTCTATATCTAATGGTCAAGTGACAAATTTGAATCCTGCCGGATGGGATGATAGTACGTATACCTATCATTTTACAATTACTCCGACAAAGGACGATTCGGTATATTCGTATGTATTATTGACGGATTGGGATGCAGGCAATATTAAATCCATGACCATGGATGAATCGAGCCGTCAAGCGGCAGCCCCCGCTTCTGGTCGCTCCCAGTCTCAGCAGGTCAAGAAACTAGCTGTATCAAAGAACGGTACACCTGGTTCTGTGCAAGATTCCGCTCAGATGGCTCAGGGCGTTCAGAACAATACATCAACACCAGATAGCGGCAGCAAGAAGAGTTCCAGTGAATCCAGTAAAGGTTCCGCTCTGAGAGACGTCCCTCAGGTTGTCAGTCCTTCCGGCCCTCCCAGTGATGATTATATCGTGGACGCCAACTTTACGAAGTCCTATACAATCACAAAGGTGGACAATAATTGGAAGCATGTATTTGAGAATCTTGACAAATACGACAATGATGAGAATCCTTACTACTATTATGTTGTCGAAACAGAATGTGTACCGGATTCCTATCATGTAACATCTTATGCCAACGACAATCTGACAGAAACCGGTACGATCACCGTCACAAATGGGCTGAAGCCCGGTGCACTGACCATTGAGAAACATGTCACTGTTAATCATAATGCTGTGCCGGAAGATGCCAAGACCATTGCAGATGGCGATTACACGTTCTCTGTTACCGGGCCTAATGGCTACAGCGAAACCGTCACGGTAACGGTAAGTCAGGGTGCAGCTGCAAGTACGGTATTGAGTAATCTGACACCCGGCAGCTATACCATCACAGAAACCGGGACCACCAACAGGAACGGGATCAATCTTGTCACGGAGCCCGTTGTACTCAATGTTGCTCCTAATTCGCTGGCAGCAGACAATATTGCTTCTTTCACGAATGATTTGGAAACAACAAGCATTAAAGTGAAGAAGCAGTGGATGAATGCGAGCGGCAATCCTGTTGACAACACTACCAGTGTGATCACTTTTACCTTGAATCAGGTTTCCTACGTCAATGAGAGTGATACATCTTTTACGGAAGTTCCGTATGAAGGTGAATATCAGAATCAAATTGTCGGAAACAGCGAGGTGGAGATAACAAATCTGCCGGTCAAAGGAACGAGGGCGGACGGTACGCCGGTCTTCTATGCCTATACGATTCATGAAAATCAGGATTCTATTCCGGGATATCACGATACCTATAGCACATCAGATGATGGAAAGGAGTGGACGATCTACAATACTCCGGCCGCTGGCACTGACCAATATAATCCTCTCAGTGTCACAAAACAGTGGCAGGATATGGACGGAAAACCGAATAACAACGAGCATAGCAATGATGAGATCACATTTACTGTGACGCGGCACGCAGTCGCTACAACTGACTATGTTCCGGTTACTCTGAGCCTGTTCAACTCTGATTCTCAGGGTACGGCAGCGCAGGTCAAAACCTATTTTGTCAAGAAGAACAGCAATGTGACTTTGACATTCTTTAACGGGGATTCTCGTCATTTCCTGACACTTAGAGGTGCTGGTTCTGCTAATGGAAGCTATATTGGTGAAGAGCGCGTTACCGCTCTGTACCCCCGGGAAGCTTCATTTACGGTCAGTGGTCCAATGAGTCTTACAGCGCAGCTCAGTAATTGGGAATGGGGAATCTTCGCAGACAGAATGCATGATACCTGGGTGGATAACGCCGGTCATGCTGCGGGGCTGCCGGCATCTACAAAATGGGATTATTCCATCTCCGCAACTGGAACGAACTCCATCTTTGACGATGCAAAGGTTCTTGCTGAATTCCTGAAGAATGGAACACCTTTGGGCAATCAGCCCACCTACACCTATACCATGAAGGGCGGCAACCAGATCACGGAGGGAACCGATTTTAATCCTCAGGCAAGCGATTGGGTAGCGACCCTGTCCAACCTCCCGACTTATGTGAAGGTTGGTGACCACTATGAGACGTATACTTACACGATCAGCGAGGTCAAGGTTAACGGGAAGACGGTCACTTACAGTGGATCGAACGCCAATCAGGGAAGCACAGAAGACTATCTGGTGACAGTAGATCCTGACAACTTCACTATCACCAACAAAGAGAACCCGGTCACCATAGAGTTTAACAAGCGTTGGCTCAATGCAGCCGGACAGGCAGAGAGCTGGCCTGATCAGACAATTACGGTCAAAATTACCGGTACGAGTTCGAATCCCAATGAGAAGAAGGAATATGTCTATCAGATTGGGAAGAATGATGTGAGCGCAGGTAACTTAATAGAAGAAGCAGTAAGTCCGGCAGACGCACCGAAACTGAAGGTGGTATCCACAACGGATAACAACTACAAATTCGCGTTGGAAAACTTGCCAAGAACAGATAGCGACCGCAACCCTTACACGTACACGATCAGTGAGACGGAACATCCCGACGGATATATACCGCCGCAGTATTTTGACAGCGACGGAGAACCGATCAGGCCAGGTGGATCGTCGATCCAGAGCGGTGGAACGATTGTTAACGCTGTAGCTACATATGAGCTGCCTCAGTCAGGCGGCCCGGGCACCACTCTGATCTACCTACTCGGTCTCATGCTCACAGGCTTCGCCGGAGCAGGAATAGCCCTGAGGAAGAAAGAGAGAAACTAAACACACAGCACCCAGAAACGGGATCAGCCATAGCGCTGGTCCCGTTTTTTTACCCGGAATACTTTACCAAGGACCATCTGCGCGCTGTCCGTATATTCTAAAAAGCGTCTCTCTTTACATTTCTTTTAGAAAAAAAGTCAAAAGAATCACCGGGATAGTGCAGCTCTGAGTAGGGGTGCTACTCTGAGTAGGGGTGCTATGCTACCATGCGAAATTCACAAGAATGAGCAGTTTCGTACTTTCGCCGCCGCCGGTACTGTAAGAGAAGAAGCTGACATGGTATATCAAATTCATTGGTGATACAATGAAGGAGGTATACATGGATAAGAACAGCATTACAGAGGCAGACAACTGGGATACAGATAGCATTGGCGCAATACCTGGAGAAACAGATGGCATTGGATCGACACCAAGAGAAACAGATGGTATTGGATCGACACCGTTTGATGATGTATACAGAACACTGACGACCAAAATTACAAAGCTTGTCATTCCGCTGATCAATGAGATGTTTGGGACCACATATGCAGAAGATGAGCCGATCCGGCAGATCAGCAATGAGCACTATACGAGAAACTCCTGTTCGAGGACTTGCACCTTGCGATCCGCAAAGTGGCAGACCATGTGCTCAGAAAGAACGAACAACTTCACGGGGAGGTGAATGCGGTCATGGGTGGAAATGTGTTTAAGCTTCCTTCGGATTATATCGCAGAAGGAATTGCAGAAGGTAAAGCGGAAGGGATTGCAGAGGGAAAAGCGGAAGGAATCCTCCTCGAGCGGATTGCCGCTGTTACTAAGAAAGTAAAGCGAGGTCAGGAACTTCCGATCATTGCTGAAGCACTGGATTTTGAGGTGATAAAGAATGGCAGCAGGAAACAAGAATCTGAACAGCGCAAAGACTGCACGGAAAGATGAATTCTATACGCAGTTGACCGATATCGAGAAAGAGATGCGCTACTACAGAAAGCATTTTAAGGACAAGACTGGCGACGGCGGCGTGGATATGCTGGACGTGGCGGAGTTGTTCAACTCGGGGGAAAATGAACTCACAGAACTGAAAGGGGATGGGGATTTCCGTTCCCCGGAATGTCTGGAGCTTCTGGATGAAGCAGATATAGTGGTCACGAATCCGCCGTTTTCTCTGTTCCGGGAATACTTGGGTACACTGGTAGAGCACAAAAAGTTTTTTAACATTATTGGCAATGTAAATGCGTTAAAGTACAAGGAAGTATTCCCTTTGTTTATGAATAATGAATTGTGGCTTGGAGCCAGCATTCACTCGGGAGATAGAGCCTTTTATGTTCCAGAAGAATATCCTCT
>ODAI010002643.1_pt1 | contig 10566 bp, 4 predicted proteins | sample 1539321 | NCBI WGS metagenome assembly ODAI01 (sample SAMN02144231, study PRJEB22623) | gut metagenome | biome: sheep rumen | host: Ovis aries | place: New Zealand | reverse complement strand
GTCAACAACAACTACAAACTCATCACCTCCGAGTCTGAATACCGGACTGTGAGTGAAGGTCTTGCAAATGATCTTACAGCCATCCTTGATGTATTTATCACCGGCCTGATGACCCTTTGTATCATTTATGAGTTTCAGATCGTTCAGATCAAATACAGCAATGGCAAATTCAGGACATGCCCCCTCAGAAATCTTTTTATCTATACTCTGTTCCATATCCGCGTAGGCATGCTTGTTCTTTACACCTGTAAGCTCATCGATATTTGCCTCTTCCCTGGCTGCCATAAGATTAAAACTGTATTCCTGTTCTTTTCTTGTCTCACGGTCAACATTCAAAAGGCCCATGATGATCTTGTCTTCTGAATTCTCATGGATCAGATTGGCTCTCATCTGTACATAGACAGGTTTTTTATTTATCACCAGCCTGTAATTCAGCGTAAAGATCCCGTCCTCTTCGATGCGCTTTAACACATTATCCTTTTGGATCATAGTGCAAAAGAGCTGGTAGTCATCCTTAAATACTACCCTTTCCCCAGTAATGATAGTCCTTGCAAAAAAGCTTGTTCCCTTTTCGGGGGTCCCCAGGGCAGCAAAGTATTCCTTTGAAGTGTAAAGGGAATACTCTTCCGTAACAGGATCGATGATATATATAGCCATATAATCTCCGGAAAGCGCACTTATCCTCGAGTATATAAGGCTCTCTTCCCTGAGCTTTTCCATTACTTCCTTTTGTTTCATCTGAGCATCGACATTGGTTATACCGATTATGATCTCATTTTTCCTGTCTCGTACAGGAACTATTTTCATACTGACATAAGCAGGACTGCCATCAGTCATGATCCTGTAGGTATGCGTAAAATTGCCGTTCTCGTTAAGGCTCTTTTCAATACTCTCTTTATTGAAGACTTTGAAGAATTCATCGAAATCCTCTTTAAAAAGAATGCGTTCAGCATCTTTTTCGCACGCTTCGAAGAAGTTATTTCCGTGCCGCTCTACAGTAACTTCACGGTTAAGACCATCGGGAGAATATTCAGTAAACTCACCACTATCCATGTTTACAAAGAAAAGATTTACGTAATCCTCTGTCAGGGCTCTGGCTATATAATTATATGTGAGTCCGGTGTTCATCTTGCTTGAATCGGTAATTGAAAGCACGACAATGGCAACCGCCGCCACTCCTGTTATCGGATTTACCGCAATTCTTCTTATGAACATCTGTATACTTGTGCCATTTGCACTTAAGTCATCGGTGAATGTCCTTCTGCCATCCCGTGCACACTGGACTATTGATTTTAATGTATAACCACCGGGAAATCCCTCATATTCGCCAATCTTAAACTCTTTTCTTTGAAGGCGTCCCGGAAAAGCTTTTTCAAAGAATTCCCTGAAGGAAGCATTGGATCTGACAATTGACAATGTACTGTCACTGACTTCCATCAGAACCATTGGCATGGTATCGAAGTAATTGGCAAGTGCATCCTCATCAGATCTTGATATTGAAAGGTCATACAGATTCACGTTACCGATCTGAACATAGTAATCCGTTTCAGCCGGATTTTCGAACATCTCAGAGTCGAGGGTCTCTCTTTTTTCAAATATCTCGGCCATGGACATGGGCTTTGCAAAATAGAAACCCTGCAGTTTAGTACAGCCTATCTCTTTAAGGAAATCCAGCTGTTCCCGGGTTTCAACACCCTCTGCGATAGTCTCTTTTCCCAGAGCCATAGCCATTCTGACAAGCTCTGTTATGATGACCTTACCGTGCTTGCCATCACCGATCTGGCTGACAAAAAGCATATCGATCTTAATAAGATCAAAGGGGATTTTCTGCAGAATAACCGGAGATGAATATCCACTGCCGTAGTCATCCATCCACACAGTAAAGCCCAGTTCTTTAAATCTGACGATCTGCTGAGTCATGTAATCAACATCATCAGCCAGAGCACTTTCGGTGATCTCTATTATCAGCTTGTCTCTGCCAATATCGGAGGCATCGACACGTTTTCTGATCTCTTCAACCAGATCGCAGGTATAGAAATCAGACCTTGAGAAGTTGACTGACTCAGGGACCACATATACTCCGTGTTCCATCTGCCTCTGCAGCTTCAAAAGAACTTTTTCGACCATGTAAAGATCCAGCTTATAGATACTGTTGGTCTCCTCAAGCACAGGGATAAACTCATCGGGGCCAAAGGTCCCCTTTTCAGGATCTATCCATCTGGCCAGAGCTTCTTCATTGCATACGCGGTCATTTGCAGCCCTGAAAATTGGCTGGTGATATACGTGTATCCATTCCTCTTCAAGGGCCCTGTCCAGATTCTCCACAATATATCTTTGACGTTCAAGCTCAGCCACCATTGATTTGTCGAAATAGTAAACATGAGCTTCAAAGGTCTTTTTATCAGAGTCGCATGCAAGCTTGGCTCTGTCACAAGCCGCACTTATGGTGACATCTTCGCTGTCATATAAATAAACACCGATCCTCAGCGGCATGGTCTTTCCGCCGTTGATATTCCTGGACTCTTCAATTATGTTTTCACAGATCTCATCAATTCCTTCCGAGTCAGTATATACGCAGAAGTGATCGGCGCTGAATCTGCTGCAATTCTGATTGCTGAAATGACTTATCAGTATCCTCGAAAAAGCAACGAGGAACTTATCGCCCTCTTCCATTCCGTATTTCTGGTTGTAGCTCTTCATTCCGTTGAAATCCAGAAACAGGATGACAGGCTCTTTTCCCGTTTCTCTTATAGCCCTGCAGCCTTCGGTTGCAAGCTCGAAGAAATTGGTCATTGAAGGGAAACCGGTAAGATAGTCATAGCTTAATGTGCGTTTCGCAGTTCTGTCTGTGATAGCTATACTCAGAGACGAGGAGATGCTTCCATCGCCTTCAAAATCAGCTTTTTCGATAAAGGGACCCTGGTCGGTGTACCAGCACATTTCAAGTCTTGTGCCGTCCTCTTTATAGATGTGACTTCCATAGGAATGGATTATCCTGTATTCTCCATGGATCAAAGATCTGTAGATGACATCGAAGGGGGCATCACCTTCCAGAAAATTGTGGGAGGCATCAGCAACAAACGCAACATCGTCAGGATGAATATCCCTAAACATGTCGTTGTCCATAAGATCATAGGTATCCTGTTTGTTCTCATATCCGTAAAAATCCAGGAAACCTTTAGATAAAAGAATTGTCACCAGGCGCTTGTTTATATACTGATATACCGCATATGGTACGCTGGTGTTCTCAAGTATTTTGAATTCCGTGCTGTCATATTTGTATCTGTCCACTTAACGCCTCCGATAATAAGCGAAAAATTATCTGTATATCATTTTATCACAAACGATAAATGGGTTACAATAAATTTACTCTTACCTTTCCATAAAGAAACAGAGGCACCCGTAAGGCGCCCCCGTGTCTTTAAGAGAGAGAAAAATTATGATTAAGAAGTGTCTGATAATGCCGTTAGTTGTAGTACTGAGTCCTTTCTCAGTCGTCTATATCTTTTTCAATAATCTGGCCGGAAGCTACTTCTATATCATAGTTATACTCAACAAATCCAACTCTGAATTCTACTTCGTATACTTCCATGCCGTCTTCATAATCTTTTTTAACCTGTGTATAAAGGGTATCTTCCATCTCAAATCCTGCATCCTTTAAAGCGATGTCAAGAGCCTGAAGCTTGGTCACTCCTGATGCAACTCCTGTTGTCTTCATCGGAGCCGCTGTCTTTGCAACCTTGGTTGTTGCAGGTGCTGCGAGTGATACCATAGGTGGCATAATGGGTAATGCAATAACTACAGATGCGATGATTGATGCTGCCAGTGTAATGATCTTCTTCATAACTTTTCTCCTTTTCGTGTGGTTGATTGATCTGTTTGATTTGTTTTATCTTGATGTAATGTTATCACCGCTTATATCACACAACTGTCACACATTGTTTTTGATCCCTGGGGACGGAGTCAGGGGCTCATTTTTTGATCCCCTGACTCCGTCCCCGGGGGTCAAAAAAACCGGAGCCAAAAGACTCCGGTTTTCTCAATCTTCGTAACGTGAAACCATATCGAGGATTTCCTGCGTGTATTTGGGGTACTGCCTCGCCATGTCCTCTATCTCTGCCTTGGCGTTACCGGCGACGATGTCGCGGTTGTATTCCATGCGTTTTCTGAGGGACTGACGCTGTACGTTCAGACTGTGTCTTATCTCCACTTCTTCATTGTGATCAAGAAGAGCTTCTACCTGGTGGATCCAGATGTCAGGATCTTTTACCCTGAAATGCCTGAGCATGTAGACAAGATCCTTCTGGTTCGAATCCAGAAGCTTTCTGGCATCCTCAGCCTTGGCTCTCTCGTTCCTCTCATGGAGGTACTTGCCATACATGTCCGTGAGCTCTTTTGAAGTATTAACGCCATATTTAAGGCACAGATAATCTATAAGATTTGTATTGTTGACATACCTTATCTTGACCTGATTCTGGAGCATGATGAGCCTTGAGATCGACTTGGTCACCACCTTCAGCTCCGAAGCCGCATTGGTCTGATGAATGTACAGATAAGTGACTGAAACTGCTGCCAGGAGGAAGGTCACCATATAGCCGTAGACCACATTGAGCTTAAGCCCCAGCTGTAAGAACAAAAGAAAGATCACGATCACCACCAGTGCGACGGATATGGCGATGATGAGTCTCCTGTCATTTTCAACCGCAGTAAGGATCTCATCCTCCTGGAACATGTAGGCCTCGCGTTCACTGTCAAGGCGCTTAAGATCGTTCCTTATCTTTCTCTGGTACTCCTCAGCTTCAGCAAGCTTTTTGGCACCCTCTTTGGCGCCGGACTGAAGCCTCTCCATATGCTCAAACTCCGCATCACTCATGCGGCTCTTTCGCTTGTCGAATTTCTCCTGCTGCTCCTGGGACTCAAGGATCCTTTTGGCACACTCGTTGATCTCCGCCCTCTGCTCGGAAGGAAGCGCATCGATCTCCTCCATGTCGCGAAGATGCGAAGTCACATCATTGTACTCCATTTCCAGAGCGTCAAGCTCCGTGGAAGCCTCCTGCATCTGCTGAAGGCAGCTTCCTATGTACTCCCTTCGCTGTACCGGATCATCTATATCAACATCCTTCCTGTTATAGACAATGTCGTTCCAGTCCTGGAGTCCTGTCTCTTTTGCCCAGTCCTCACGTTTGTCGCTGTTGTCCCTTAAGAAATCAAATAGCCCCATCACTTCACCTTATCTTTTACAAGATCTCTGTATGTAAGTTTCATTTCATCGGTGATCTCGCCCACCTGATCGTAATACTCGTGCATCTTGCTCTCAGCCTTGTAAAGAGCCATCGTCCTGAGCATAAGATTTTCCTTGCTGGATGAATAAAGCTCCTCCGCCTCCTTCATCCTGCTCTCAAGCTCCATGGATGCCTCATAGGCCTCATCTGAATCCGCGATAAAAGAGACATATTCCTTGTTGGAAAGATTCATCCTTACAGCCGATAGGTACTGCATGTAAGATTCCTTGTTGCCGCCATCCTCATAGGCTGTCTTAAACCGCTCTGCTGCCTTCTCAAACAGAAAGAGCCTTGCGTACATCACACCTTCGTTGTGCTCGATATACGCTCTGAGTTTGCGGTCAATATCGGGAGTGTTGTGCAAAAGAAATTCATACTCCCTGAAAGCCATTGTGTACCTTTCGTTTTTCATAAGGAAATCAGCGCGCTGGAGCTTCTTTTGGTAGATATCCATTCCGGCGTTGCCCCTTAATATCTCCTCGGTCTTGTCCACCTCTTTGCGGGTGTTGTAGCCGACATAATCAAGAATGGTCCCTGCAAGGGATGCCATGGAGCACCTCTTGGCCGCCATGCTCCTGAGCTCGTCAGATAATTTCTGAAGGCAGCACTCCGTCTCGATCCAGTCAAAGAGCTCTTTGTCAAAGCTCTCCTCATCCAGAAGAAACGCATTCTGTACTATGCAGTAGCACAGCTCCTCGATACAGTACACATTTCTGCCAATCTTCTCTATGTGATATGGATTTTGGGCATATCGTCCTATACAAAGAATTGGTTTACTCATAAACTATCACACCTCTATCGTCTGCTCCCACACTTTTCCTGTGGCCGGGAACAGCTCGCCAAAGCCAAGGTCCGTCACCTTGACATTTACTTCATTTACACTTCCCATGCTAAAAGCAATGCGAAGCCTTGTAGCCCTTGGCGGTCTCTTTTCAAGACCATCCAGATAAAGCTGGACTATCCTGGGCATCTTGCCCGTAAGGGGAGTAACTTCAATGTTGAGGATCCCACTGGGATCCATGATTATATCAAAGGTCGTTCCTGCCTCGTACCAGTTGACACCGGCATCAAGGATGGCGTGGTAGACCTCGGTCCCGCACTTTAAAAGCTTCATTCCAAGGTTGGCCTTTAGCTTGTCCTCACCCAGAAAGACAAATCTTGAAGCATTACCGCTGGGGCGTATCCTCTCCCTGGCAGCGATGCTGGCACCTTTGCTAAAGAGGTTGTTGCCCTGGAACACCCTTCTGGTCCTGCAGAGAAACTCCAGTGATCTCTTTGGCCACTTCTCCCTGAAGCCGTCTCCCAGAAGGAAGATCGTTGAGATGACCTTCTCCCCGCAAACCTTCTGCATTATCGTAAGGAACTCATCATCAAGCCTCTCACAGGTCTTGTGGAAAAGAGCCGCATCCTTGGGAAAGCCCTCTGCATCAAGCCACAGATCATCGTAGGTCTGAACATCTATCGTCGCCACAACGGGCTTAGTGTTGTAGTTGAGAGCCATCTCATAGACCGAGAGCTCCTCGTGGTCGTAGTCGCAGGCCAGGATCGTGTGATGCGTCAGATCCTCGGGCTGATAGAGCATATAATTGTAAAAGCTCTCTTCATGGCTCTGGTAAAAGATATTTGAAGTCCCCAGCTCCAGCGCCGTAGTCACAGCGTTCAAAACCTGGACCATCCTGTGGTCAAGACTTTTTACGGTGAACATGATGGCATCCACGTTGTCCAGGGAAACCTCCATGGACAGAAGGGATAAACTTCTTTTTACAAAAAGGGTCAAAAGAGCTATCGGATCATATTCAGTGTTTCCAACCGTTACAGGCTTACCGTCCTTGGCAGCGGCAATAAGACCGCTTACCTCGTACCCGTCCCCGTCTTCAATATGTCTTGAAGCTTCTTTGCCATAGAACCACTGGTTAACATCTTTTCTCTTGCAAAGAAGGGTGGGAATATTATAAAGTTCTGAGCCGGCCAGTACTGAGAGGGTTTCGGGCATATCTGCATCGGATGCAAGATAGCTTATCTGAGAGACTTTTTCACCCAGATCATATCCCAGCACAAAGCGCCTTGTATCAGAATTTCCAAACAACATAAACTATTATCCTTCCTCACTCTGCTGCTCAAGCGGGGTGAACAGTTTCTCACAAATGAATTTCTTCTTGAAGTACTCAGATATCAAAGCATCCACTGTGTCATAGTCCTGAAGAGTCTCACCGATCATGACATCATTGATAAGGCTGTATCTGGAAGAAGACTGACCGCCTGTGATGTCACTCTTCTGGATAGTTCCGCTCTCAGTAAGAGAACCTTCCTCCTGACCATCTTCTGTAATGTAATACTGCATCTGTTCGCCAAAAAAGAGAATGAAATCTGTGACGTAAATGCCGTCAAACATCTCCTTCATCTCTGAAGTCCTGTACTCTCCCACAACATCGTTGTCCAGTCTGTAATGAACAACGCAGTGCCTTCCGGGAGCAGTCCTGTATTCTATCATCGTCTTATCAATAAACTGCACCATGTCGGGAAGCAGTTCCTCGTACTCTGTGTAGAAGGGGAAGAAAATGTCTTTTGACAGAAGTACTTTCATGTAGCCTGCCGCCACTTCCTCATTGATCTCCTCATCAGACTTTTTGTCCACTGCATAATAGCGAAGGTAGGCCAGTTTGCAGACCGGTGACAGTGGCATGTTCTCAAGGCTAAGCCTCTCAATGCGGTCAAAGACATATTTGTCCGTAACACTTCCGTGGACAAAATAGTCATAGGCGCTCTGGGTTATAAAAGCAATCTCAACGTCAGTATTGGCGCCGCTGTTTACATAGCTCCTGAACACCTCGATCTTCTCGCCAATGTAAGATCCGCTGTAGAGCATCTGTATCAGCATCCTCTCGGAGAGACTGTAGGTGTCAAGTCCAAAGGACTCAGCCGCCTTCCAGATATCCCTCATCTCCTTGATCGTGCCGTTAAAGCCTGCAATAAGGTAGTTGAGAAGCTGCTCGTCATACTTACCGCAGGTAAAGGCGTAGTGGGCAATCTCGATTTCTTTTGCCGAAGTCTCAAGACTCCCCCTGTCGAGGAGTCTTACGCAGAGGCGGAGTATTACCTTGGCATCGATGCCGTAGGTTCCGTACTCCTTGATCCATTCAAGGGATCTGTCGTAAAGTCCTGACATTACCATGAGCTCCAGGATCTCGCTCCTCTCTGATGTGGAGAGGTCCTTGGGATCTATATCAAGCAGGTATTCGGTAAGCTGCCTTGTAAAATCGTTGTCATAATAGAAATGAACCAGATTTCCTCTGATCTCATTTCTGCATTTTAAGCGCACAAGCTCTGAGCTTGCCAGATCGCGGTATCTGCCAACGTTGTCCATATCGATGGTATACGCATTTTTGCCCAGGTCGCACAAGAACAGATCCAGATTCTCTTTTCCCTTCTGGATATACGGGATCGCATAGGAAGCGAGCTTACCGGGAAGCATCAGCCTCACATTCGTATACGGGATACTGGATGCATATCTGTTGTCTTCGTGATCCGTCAAAAGAACCGCATAATCATTGCCGTAAAGCGGAACATAGGCCACTCCGTCTACTACCGGGTAGCGCATCTCCCTCTCGCACTTGTCGTAAACTACAATAACGCCGTTTACTCTTTTGTCCGAAACACGGATCTGAGAGGTATAAAGAACTGAGAGCACCTTGGAGGCATTGGCGGCATCAACCATCTGTCTTGTGAGAAGGTTCTTGTATAGATAGCCAAGATCCTTGGTTATCCTGCCCTTGTCCAGCTGAGCCATAAGGTACTTCTCGATCTGAGGCACATATGAGTCGTAAAGCTCGGGGTAGTCCTCCTTGTGCTCGTGTATATATCTGTAAAGTATTGCATTCTTGTCGTATTCAAGGTCGCTCTGGTACGAGAAATACATTAGCACCATCTTGCTGATCTCACAGGGCAGAAGGCCGTCATCATCAGTGTAGATGGACATCATGTAATACTCGTAGAGCCTTGTTATGCGAAGTTCTCTCTCAACGCCTTTTCTGTACCACTCAAAGGCATAGTTTTCTGTCTTGCCGCCCTTGATGAGAAGGGAAACTATGGACTCAAGAACCTCGTCGTTTTCCTTGATCTCATAGCAGGCCTTAAGTATTCTGAAGAGCCTCGGGTCAAAATTGCGCACGCGAATTGACAGATAAACTATCTGATCAATGAGATTCAGACTTATTATCTGTCTCTTGGCGCCGTATTCAAGGACGTAGAGCTCGTAATCATCAAGATGTGTAAGTATCGATGGCGTGTCATTTAAGAGGTTCATGGCCTCAAGGTATAGGATCGGGCTCCTGCAGCCAAGTGTGAACTGCTCCTCCAGCATCATCCACTTTCTGGGACTTGATGTGGTGTACTCCTCCGATACATATTGAAGAAGCCATGCTATACGCCAGTTATCCGGGTTTCTCCTGAATATTCCCTCAAGTCTCTCGGAGACGTCATTGATAAAGGCGTCTTCTCTGCTGCAGAGAGTTGTAAGGTAGAGATAGTAGCTGTAGAGAGTATCTCCCGGGGCATCCAGTGCCTCTTTTGCCGCTTGATCAAGGATCCACTTGCCTTCATTGGTCCTTCCTGCTGTTATGTAGTAATGAGCTGTGTAGAGTCTGACCTCCAGGTCCTTATCGTCAATGGCATTCATCTTGGCGATGATCTTGCTGGTTTCTGACAGCCACGTCCTGGAAGTTATCTTCTTGCAGCTGAAGTTCTCATATACTCTGACGAGCTCGACCGTGAGCCTTTTCATCTCCTGATAATCGGCCGTAAGGTGCCTCTGCTCCAGCTCCACGGAAACCGTCACAGGGAATACCACCTTCACAAAATTGTTGTAGAAAGTGATCCTGCCAAAGTTATTGCCCTCATGGAGCTTATCGGTGCGAAGTCTTAGCTTAAGTCTGCAGGAAGATCCCGTAAAATCGTCCTCACCGATCTCATATTTATCAAGAGCTATGAAGTCCCCATCCACATCGGCCAGAAGATGCGTATATCCCCAGCCGTTTCTGGTTATTATGATGCCATGCTCATGAGAAAGACCCGTAAAGTCTATCTGCATCTCCTCCTGATCAAGAATGAACTGAACAGGCTGCTTCTTGTTGATGGAGATAAGGAACTCCTCGACATTCTGGACATTGTCGCCGCCCACACAAAGTCCCCTGTAGAGACTCTCATACTGGGCGTCATTTCCCTTAAACACAGAAATGAAGTCACGGGAATAAAAGAGGTTTACCGCCTCATCCCAGTCTGTCTTGGC
>ODAI013109908.1_pt1 | contig 10567 bp, 2 predicted proteins | sample 1539321 | NCBI WGS metagenome assembly ODAI01 (sample SAMN02144231, study PRJEB22623) | gut metagenome | biome: sheep rumen | host: Ovis aries | place: New Zealand | reverse complement strand
CGCGCCCTCCCTGCGGGCCCTGCCGCGCGCCCTCGCCTGTGTGGGGTTTGTTGGCGACGCCCGCCCCCCCCGCCTCCGGGATCGAAGCCGCGGAGTTTTCCCGGGGGGGGCTGCCCGCGCCCGCCGTGCCGTCGGACCAGACGTGATTCGCGTCGAGCGTCGCCGCCGCCTTGTAGGTCCCAGCCTTCGTCGCCCTGGCCGTCCCCGAGAGCGCGTAGCCCGTCCCCGCGGCGACGCCGACCTTGGCCGCGCCGTCGTAGGTGAACGACTTGGCCGAGGGTTTTGCAACCTTGGCCTTCGAAATCGTGAACGTCTTGCTGACTGAACCCGTGAAATTGCCCTTGCCGGTGATCGTCGCCGTCGCCGTGCCGGCATTCACATTGTTCTTGTAAGCAACCGTGTACCCAGACGATGGCACGGTGAGGGACCCCGCATTAACCGACGAGACCGCCGGCTGCAGACCCTTGCCCGTATACGCCATCGACGTCGAGGCGAGCGTTATAGCCGTTATCTTCGCCGCGGTGATCTCGAACTCCTTCTTCACCGAACCACTCATGCCGACAAGGCCGCTCACCACAACGCTTGCCTTCCCGACATTGACATTGGAGCTGTAGCTGACGCTGTAATCCTTGCCTTGCTCAAGCGTAACGGAACCCAGCTTGACGGTAACGACGGGCTTTTGCGCGGCGCCGGAGTAAACGACGGAGGAAGCAAACGAAACGGTCGCATCGGACATCTTGGCCTGGTTTATAGTGAACGACCCCTTCGCTTCGCCGCTGTAATTGCCCTTGCCCTTGACCACGACGCTCGCTGTGCCGGGATTGATGTTGTCGGAATACGTGATGTCGTAGTCGGAAGCCGCGAGCTTCTTTCCACCGAGGGTCACCGTAACGGCAGGCTTCTGCTCGCCCCCCGAATAAACTGCAGACGAGGCCTCGACCTTCGCGAGCGCGATATCGGCAGGAATGATATTGAACGGGATCTCGTGACGTCCGCTATAGCCACCCATTCCCTCTACAACCGCACAAGCGGGTCCGACATCGGTGTTATTCTCGTAATTCACCGTGAAATCGGCGCCCTCGACGAGGCTACGACCCGAAACCACAACCGAAACGGTAGGCGAAACCGCTTCTCCCGTATAAGGAGCTTCAGCCGCGACCCGCACGTCATCGCGCGCAATCTCGGCTCCGACCACCTCGAAGGCCGCCTGCGCCTCGCCCTTGTAGGAACCGATTCCATGCACTGCGACCGACGCAGTCCCCACGTTGACATTGTCCTTGTACACGACAATGTAATCGGTGCCTTCCTCGAGCTGCACCCCACCGACCGAGACGCTCACGGACGGCTTGCAGCCGCTTCCGTTGTACACGCACGTCGGGGTGGCGACTGTCACGTTCGCGCTCGACAAATCCACCTTTTCCGTCACGGGGGAATCGGTGATCGCGAACCGCTCGGAGGCGGAATCACGGTAGTTACCCTTGCCCGTCACGACGAGGAAGTAATCGCCGGGTTCCGATGGCGCGTCGATTGTATCGCCAACCGTCGGCTCGACCTCTTCGCCCTCTTCCTGCGCCTCGAGATCCTGAACTGCCACGCTGCCAGCACCCGTATCCTGCCCGGACGTCTCGCCGAGAGCTCCAGGGGCAAGCGTCGCAGCCACGAGGTTTGCTGACGACGGGCCGGAACTGCCGTTTTCGCCCGACGAGATATCATCGAGACCCATCGTCCCAGCTGTACCAGCTGTTCCCGCTGTGCCAACCGACCCGGCCGCGCCGCTGCCCGTGCCGTCATCAGATTCGCCGGTCACGGCTCTCGCATACGATATCGTGTAATCCATGCCCTCGTCGAGGCGCTTCCCATCGAGCACCACAGTCGGATGGAAGTCGACGGGTGCCCCTGTCGCCTCGACATCCTCGACGCAGATGACGCTCGCCTTTGCAATCGACGCCGGCACGACCAGGAACTGCACGGTCCTTTCCCCCGAATAGCCACCCACGCCACGGATGTGGACCTTCGCCTGGCCGACCTCCTTGTTGTCCTCGTACGTCAATGCGTAGTCGACATCCCGCTCGAGGGTCTTCGAGCCCACGCGCACCACGACATCGGGCTCTACCGCAGTTCCCGTGTAGGCCCTGTTGCCAACGGGCGTTACGGTCGCCTCCTCAATCGAGGCGGTCACGATTCTGAACGTGCGGAAATCGGATCCCTTGAAGTTGCGCGAACCCGTTACGACAACACGATAGGTTCCGAACGACGACGGGGCCTCGATTTCGTTCCCGTCGGCATCCGCGTACGCGACCGAGTAGTCCGCATCCTTCTCCAACGGCTTTCCGAGATAGGTCGGGGCAATCGACACGTCGACCGGATTGCCCGAGAACACGATGTCGTCTATCTTGTCCCACTGTGCTTTCGCAATGTCGACTGGCATGATGGTGAACGGTTTCTCCGCCCGTCCGGCATAGTTACCGATTCCAGAGACGACGACCTTCGCAGTTCCCGCATTGACGTTGTTCTCGTAACTCACTTCGTACTGCTCGCCCTCGACGAGCTCGGTCGCACCCATCTTCACCTTCACGGCGGGCTCAATCGGACTTCCCGTGAAAAGCTGGTTCGCAACATCGGAAATCGTCGCAGTCGAAATCGTGTCGAAGGGGCTGAAGGTGAAGTTCTTGCCGCCATGCAAGCCGCGCGTCGTACCACCGTTGGCAGCCGCTATGGCACGCACCGCTTCCGCCGACACGTAGCCGCGCACGACGACTCCATCGCATGCGTAGAATGCCCCGTTCGAACCAGTCCTCTGCGCGACATCGGAGGGCAGGTCGGGCGTTTCGGCAAGGAACCGCAATTCCTCGAGGTTAGTGCAGGAGCCGAACGCGAAGTTCCCGATGGTCTGCACAGACGCGGGAACCGTCATGGTCGTGAGGCCCTTGCAACGCTGGAAGGCACGCTCTCCTATGGTCTGAAGCTGCGAATTCCCTGCGAAGACGATTTCGGAGATGGGCGATGTCGCCGCATCGCTCGACGACCCGAAGGCGTATTCGCCGATGGAACGCACCGTCGAGGGAATGGTCACGGTGGAAATCTTGAGCTTGGTCTCGTTTGCAATCGAGCCCGCGAAATCCCCGTTCGCCGCCTCGCCGCCGAACGCCTTCGGGCCGATGGCGACGACCGTGTACGTATGCCCGTCGTGCTCGACCGTTTCCGGAATGACCAAATCGAACAAGTCGCGACTGCTGTGATACTCGGCGCCCACGACGGTGGCTTCCCACGGCGAGCTGGCGGAACCAGTGCCCGCGAACTCGTAGAGAATATCGTAGACCGAGCCCTCCTCGATCTCGAAGGTGCCGGCAAGCTCGCCCTCGAACTCGCCGATGCCCGTCGCCTTGAAATGGGCCGTCCCGGGTAGCACGTTGTCTTCGTATGCAATCGTGTAGTCCTTGCCCTCGGCGAGCTTGGTTGCCCCGAGGAAGATCTCCACCGGCTCAAGCGGCTGACCGTCGCTCACCTGCGTGCCTTCGACTTTGTAGGTCGCCTTGGACAAGTCGGCCTTCACGCCCGTGTCCGTGATGAAGAAGAACATGTTGGCATAGCTCGTGAAGTTGGTCTTCTTGCCCGCTATGTAGCTCACGGTCACACAACCGATGGTCGAACCGCCCTTCTTGCCCATGTTGAGGAGGTCCCTATCCCCCATGTACGTCTCGTCCGAATCGCTGTTTCCATACAGGACCTTGTAGTCGACGCCCTCCACGAGCTCGTGACCCTTGTAGGTGAGGGACTTGACGAGCGGCTTCACGGCAACGCCCGTATAGGGCAGCGTCGTCGTCGGATTGCTCGACTCGCCCTGGGTCTTCGAATCGACCCATGGATACGACTCTCCCAGATGCTCGATGGTAACGCCGTCGAACTTGACCTGCTGCATGAAGTTCGCCGGCTTGATGCGATACGTTCCCTCTACCGAGCCGCGGAACAGCGTCGAGTTCTCGTTCGCAGTCACGACGATCTTGTACATGTCCACGTCGACGGGCGAAATCTCGTCGCCGAACTCGTCGATGACCTTGTAGGTGTACTCGGTCGGATCGACCTTCGTGCCGGCAGCAGTCGTCACCAGCACCTCGTCGGCTGTCGGTATATGAGCCTCGTAGTCGAACGTATGGGCGGTCACGGTCACCTTGCACGACTTGAAATCCCCCGCGACGATATCATACGAGACCGTCTGCGAAGCCGTGCCTGCATAACGTCCGAGGCCGACGACGCTCGCCCGATAGGGCCTGCCCGTCGACGGATTGATCGCACCCGTCTGGGGCACCACGCGGTAGTCGGCGTTGGCGACCAGCTCGGCGCCTCCAAGCACCACACGCACCTGCGGAGCGCTCTCCGCTCCGGTGTAGACGGCGTCCTTCACGAGCGAAACGTCCGCATCGGTGATGAGCACGGCGGAGTCGCCCCAAGGATCTTGCCGGTCGAGGAGCGGATAGCCGCCGTTCAAGCCACGCGCCGTCGCATTCGCCGGCACGATCCAATAGCTCTCCCAACCGTTCGCATCGCTATTGGAATTCAAGAACGCTATGGCCTCGGCAGCCTTGTCGCCGCGAAGCTCCTCGGCGGTGTAGACCCGGTTCTCGCCGACCGTGCCGCTCGCCTCGGTGTCCTCCATGCTCGAGCCGTATACGATGGCGTCGTTGTAGACCACACCTTCGACCAGCACGTTATCGTGCGTGAATCCGTCGTTTTGCCCGACGATGCCACGCTGCCTCATGTTGGCGCCCGCAATGATCGAACCGGCGTTGTAGCAACCGTACACCTCCGAAACCGGCGTCGTAATGCCGCCGTTCGCCGGTGCCAAGTCACCGAAATATGTCAGCATGCCGACGATGCCGGCGGCATAGTAGCCGTTTTGCGTCGTCATCGTCCGCGCATTCTCGTCGTCCCAGACGGCCGATGCCACCGTACCGAGGTTGGCGCAATACGAGACAACTCCGTTAGCTGTGCCGACGATTCCACCGGGAGACGGCTTGTTCCAACGCGTTGCCACGATATACGTGTCAACCAAAGACCCCGAAGCCGTCTTCTTCGTCGAATTGAGGCACTCCGTGACCGTCGTGTACGATGAGGCTTTGCCAACTATGCCGCCGACCGTGACACTCGCATACACGTCGCCGTAGTTCGTGCATCCCGACACGACGAGGGGGTCGGCGCCGTCGGCGCCGTCGTCGGCCCATGCTACATTCATGTTGTCCGCAAGGACGCCGCGTAAGGAGCCGCATATGCCCCCGACATGGTTGCCGTTCTTCGCCTTCACGTACCCTGTGTTCTGTCCCGTCTCCCCGAGCGGAGCCACTTCGACGCCGTTCGTGCAATCCACGACCGAACCTTGGCTGTAGCCCACGACGCCGCCGACCGCATAGCTTTGCGCTTCAATCTGCTTTCCAAACCGATCGAGTCCCGATAGCTTGGGGGTATCTACGCTCACCGTACCGGAGTTCGCGCAATCGCGGATCATGCCATGGGCATCCGCGGTTCCATAGATATGCTTGTCGTACGTGCCGATCTTCGACTCGTCGCCCAGCAACCCGACGACGCCGCCGACGCGCGTCACAAGCTGCGCATGTTCGATTCCCTCATCGGGAACAGCCGTCTGGCTGATGCTGACGGAACCGGAATTCGAGCATCCCGACACGTCGTACACGCATTGTCCGACGACGCCGCCCACGTTGCGAACCGGCACGAAGTCCTCGGCGCTCTGCTGTGCGACCTCGCTCTGGATGGTCAGCGACCCCTTGTTCACGCAATTCGTGACCGTCCCGGCGCAGTAGCCGACGACCATGCCGACGTTCGTGATGTAGTCCGTCGACGTTGAATCGCGTTCGATCGATATGGAACCAAGATCGCCGACTTCGACGTTGCTCACCGACCCACCTGGTCCGACGTAGCCGAAAACGCCCACGTTGGAAACGGGTGCGCTGTCGGAGGCGGAAATCGTCAAGTTGAAATTGTTGATCTGCGCGCCGCTCCCGTCGAAAGCTCCGAGGAACGGATGGTCCGCGGTGCCGATTGGCTCGATTGCGTTCTTCAAGAAATTCTTCGTCCCGCCGGTCATGACGATCGACTTTCCCTCGAACGACACGGGCTCGACGTCGGGGGTCCCGTCGTTGTCGTAATCCGCGGTCCCGTTCACCAGCTTTGACAGCGCAGCGAGCTCGCCTGCACTCGTGATGCTATAGGAAGCATCGTTCTCATGCCCCCTGTACCAAGCATAGTTCGTCTGGAGCGCAGCATAGGCCGCAATCGGAACGGATAACGCGATAGCACATGCGAAAGCCCCTATTAGAGCGACGACCCTCTTCTTGCCGACTGCAGCCATGGCTGCCTCCTATCTCATGCAAATTCCACTGGGAAGCGCTTCTGCCTCCTGAATCGGATGAATACCTCCAATCCGCCGGCCACCATCACGCCTGCCGCCGAGGGAAGCGCATAGGGTGCGAACGGGTTTTCCATCATCAGGGTGGCAACGTCCGACGGATGACGGTTGATCGCCTGGAGGACCGAAAACCGTCCCGAATTCAACTTAGTCAGGTCGTTGGAGTTCAGCTTCGTGACGGAGACGTCCTGATTCGAAGCGGAGGCGTTCTGGGATGCCCCTTCGGAGCCCGCGACGGTCTCGCCCGAGTCTCCCGTCGCCGTTTTTGCCGCCTCGGGGCCAGCTGTCGCCGAGGTCCCCTTGTTCACGAGATCGTAAGTCCCCATTCCCCCGTTGTTCGAATCATCGTTGCCGACGATGCTCGCTGTCGTCCCACCATCGTCAGATTCATCGTCCCCATCGTTCGTGGGCGTATTCCCTTGATTGTGGGGCTTCTGGGAGTCGCTGCTCTTCTCGGGGTCCTGCGGCTCTCCGCTCTTCTCGGGATCCTGCGGCTCTCCGCTCTTCTCGGGGTTCTGCGACCCAGGACTTTTTGACCCGTCGCTATTCCCGGGGTTCTGGGAAGCACCCGAGCTCTTGCCATCGGTCGGGCCTTCGGGCGTCTTGTCATCCGTCGAATCGTAAACGGTCGTATACGTTACGTTGCCCTTGTCATCAACGCTCTTCGACCAACCCTTGAACGTATACCCCTCATGCTCGGGCGCAGCGGGCGCACTCACGGAATCGGGATCGGCCGTCCTCGTCTCGGCGAGTACGGCGTTGGTTATCGAATCGACGAACCGAACATTGACCTGCGTTCCCTGCTCAACGGGGGGCGCGCCTTCAAGCACGACGTATATCGTGCGCATGTTGTACACCTGCAAGTTGCTTATGGACTCGCCCGTCGTCTTCGAGCCGAACAGCAGCAAGAAGCGCCGGTCTCCATTCAGCTCGTCATAGTGCGGTGACGTGTCCCTGCTCGAGTTGCGATACGAGTCGATTGCAATCATGGGCGCGACCTGTACCATGCCGTCGTAGCGACTCGCACCGCCGTTCAGGTAGTTGGGGAAATAGTAGCGATCGGTGTCGACGAGCATGCTCCAGCTAACCGAACCCTGGTAGTTGTCGGGCGTGTCGAAATGGAGCCGCGCCACGCCGTCTGTGTTGACACCGGCATCTTGAAGCACCCGCGAGAGGAGCGGACCGCGCCCCGTCGTCGTCAAGCACCCACCGGTCCCAGTTCCCACAGCGGTATAGGTGGCGACGAACGTCCCGAGTGCCTCGAGATCGTCCACGGTGTACGTCTTCTCGGCGACGTACTGATCGGGGACCGTCTCGTAATAGACCTTCACCGTCAACTCGTTCTGAGGATTGTAATCGGTCACGTCCTCGCCGTCTTCAGTCGGCATGTCGATGGTCGCGCGCGCTTCGACTCGTGAACCGTTGAACCCTGCCGTCGAATACGCGATGACCTTGTTGGTACCCGCTACGACCGGACGATAGATTCCCTCTTCGCTCACCGCGCCCAAGCGTGTATCGGACGATTCCCAGAAGAGGTTGGCAACCTCTCCGTTCGTCTGGGACGCCAGCCCGCTCGAGGGCGTGCAGAGGTACTCGTTTTCGGCGTTTGTCGCAGGGTCGAACACGGTGACGCGCGCCGTCAAATCCAAGGTCGCAGTCGCGAGCGTTCCAGGCTCGAACCGATACGAATCGAATGGAGCACCTGAATCATCGCAAATGACAATATCGGTCACGTACTTGGTGTCTGTTTGCCCGCGCAGCTCTACGAGGAACATCGCCTTGAGCGGCGCGCCGTCCTCCGTGTAGGACCCGTCAACGCTGGCAATGACGCGAACCGTGCCGTCATCGGTGCCGCGCGCCGTCAACACGCCGGTCTGCGAGAGGGTTGCGAGCGTCTCGCCACCGGAATCAAGTTCCCAATCGACTTTGTTCGAGTCGTATTCCCAATCGCTCCCGTCATTCCAGAGGATGGCAGCATCGAAATCGATTTCCCCACCTCGTTGATCGATAACGGCTCGCACCGAATTGACGGTTTGGTCGCTCGACGACGCGAAGGCGTAGGCGTCCTTGTTGGTTCCCGTCAGGAACACGCCGACGTCCGCGATGCGAAGCTCGTCAGCAGCCGGAACCTCCGGCTCGGACGGCCCGCTCGGCTCGGGGTCGGCAGACTCTGACGGCCCGCTCGGCTCGGGGTCGGCAGGCTGCGGGTCCACGGGCTCCGACGGCCCGCTCGGCTCCGGGTCCACAGGTTCCGGGTCGACCGGTTCCGGGTCGACCGGTTCCGGATCGACCGGTTCGGGGTCGACTGGTTCGGGGTCAACGGGCTCCGATGGCCCGCTCGGCTCGGGCTCCGGCGGCACATTCGGCTCGTCTGGCTCCAGCTCATCGGATTGCGAAGAGTCAGCGGACCCCGACGATCCGCCAGCCTGCTCTTCCATGGTAGCAGCCCGCTGAGACCCGGACTCGGCAAATGCGTCATGGGCGCATACCGATTGGGCGTACAACGTCGTGCCGAAGGTCAGCAGGAAGGCGAGCAACATGCGGAAGGCCGAGACCGCAACTGACCGCAGGCGCGCTCGAGCCGAGTTTCTCGTCAGCGGGGAAGCCACGTTAATCCCCTCCCGTGGCGCGATTGCCCATCTGGTCGGCCGTCAGACCAGACCCGTCCGGAAGCGTCGATTCGGAAGTCGTCTTCTCGTACTTCGCAGGCTGGCCGAGGGGCGGGTAGCTATTTCCCAGGATGTCGAGTGCTTGATCGGTCGTGATATCAACCCAGTACATCCTGCTGTAGAAGTCCTTCATCGCCTCGACCATGTCGACATCGTAGCGATCGGGATACAGCATGTTCGCAACCCATTGAATGCCCATGAAGCGATTCACCCCTGGCGGGCGATCGCACCAAGCATAGGGGATGTTCGGCATCGTGTAGACGCGCCCGTCCTGCACGGCTTTGATGGTCGACCAGGCCTCCTTCGTGCGGATAATCTCGTCTGCGCCGCCGCGCACGACATCGTCCCAGGCAACGATCACCTCGGGATTCCATGCGATGACGCTCTCGAGCGATACGTTGGACATGCCGAGGCCTTGGGCTTCCTCAACCGCGGCGACGTTTCGCGCGCCGGCAACCTGGAATGTCAGGGCATGCTGCGAGACATCCGGCTCGGTTTGCAAGCCGAGCGGCCCTTCGGCGTAATACAGCGAGACCTTCTCGTCCTCGGGGATATCGCCGACAGCCGTCGAGACGCGAGCGTAGATGTCTTCCAGATACACCGCGAGGTCTTCGGCGCGCTCGGCAACGCCGAGCAGATCACCGAGAAAACGATAGGCGTCGGCGATCTTGTCAAATGAGCCGTCGATGCACACGACGGGAATGCCCGTCTGCTTCTGAAGCTTGTCGGCATCCGAGATGTTCGAGGCCGTCAGTCCGACGCCGGAAATGGAGAACACGACCTGAACGCCTTTCGCCACGAGCTCTTCGCGGTCAATCTCGCCGTTTCCGGACAGCGATCCCATGTTGGGAAGGTCCGCCGTGCCTTCGGGAAGGAAAGCAAGCTCCTGCTTCGTGAACGTCATCGACGTTCCCGCCATGAGCTTCGGAGCGAGCGAGAACACGAACACCTGCGCAAGAGCGCTCGTGAAATAGACGCGCTCGAGCGCCGCCGGCGTCGGTATCTTCAATTCGCGACCGGCGTGGTCGGTTATCACGCGCTCGCCGCGAAAGATCTCGTCACCGCGTTCCGACCGGCAGCCGGAAAGCCCTGCCAATCCCCCGACCGGCAGGGCAACCGTCAACGCGAACGCTCCACCGAATTGCAGGAACCTGCGACGTGTCATATCCTGGTCGAACATTGCCAATCCCCCATCAATCGAACGGAACGCACACGCGCTTGACGCGCCCATCCGCAAGCGGCACGTCAAGCACCTGCACGTTCGTCTGGTAAATCTCTTGAAGCGTCTCGGTCGTTATGGTTTCCTCCGAGCTCCCGTCGAGAAGGATCGAGCCCTCCTTCATCACGATGACCCGGTCGGCACAGAACAGCGCATGGTCCGGGTCGTGCGTGCCCATGATTACAGACATTCCCGATTTCGCGAGCGTCTTCATGCGGGACAGCACGAGCTGCTGGTTACCGAAGTCGAGGCTCGCAGTTG
>ODAI011084881.1_pt1 | contig 10567 bp, 8 predicted proteins | sample 1539321 | NCBI WGS metagenome assembly ODAI01 (sample SAMN02144231, study PRJEB22623) | gut metagenome | biome: sheep rumen | host: Ovis aries | place: New Zealand | reverse complement strand
TGCGGCTACCATCCGTGAAGCCAAGAAATGCATCGAGACGGGCGAGGAGAAAGTCATCCTCTTCAACCTTTCCGGTCACGGTCTCATCGACATGCCTAGCTATGAGGCTTACATCAACGGTGACCTGCAGAACTACACCGTCACCGACGAGATGATCGCCCAGAACTTGGCAGAACTCGACAAGCAATAATCATTCTACGAACAAAGAAGCCCGCTCTGTTTGAGCGGGCTTTCTTTGTGTTATGCGATATCAATCTGTCGCGAGACCTTCACTTTCTCCTCTGCCAGTTTCGGCAGGTCAACGGTCAGCACACCGTTTTCCACTTTGGCAGAGATCTGCTCCTTGTTGACATCGTCAGGCAGAATCAGCGTCTGCTCGTATTTTGAGTAACTGAACTCACGACGCAGATAGCGCGTATTCTTGTCTTCCTCCTTATGCTCTTGCTTGCTCTCCATCTTGATGATGAGGTTACCCTCGTCGTTGATGTGCACATTAAAGTCCTCCTTCTTCATGCCCGGAGCAGCCAGCTCCACGGTATAAGCCTTATCTGATTCCTTCACGTTGATGGCAGGAGCCGTAGCATTGGCTCTCGGCATAAAGTCGGCATCAAACAAATCGTTAAACACGGTAGGAATCCAGCTGTTTGTTCTCATCATTGGCATCATAATCGTTACCTCCTAATTCTATTTTATTAGTTATACATGTTTTTATATTCTCTTCTTTTGCCGTCCTGCTGGCCCTCGGCTGTTCGGGCGGCTTCACTAAAGAATATGCAACAAAGATGCCAAAGCGTAATGCAGCAAGAAACCGCTGCCATTTTGTCTGGCAACGCAGACAAAATGGCAGCAGAAAAGGTTTCGCACTGCTATGGATAAGGCAGTAGCAAGTGTTTCACCCTGCTTAAGAAATGGCAGCAGCCAGTATCTCGCCCAGCGTGGGATGGATGTGTATCATGTCGCGCAACTGGCCGACGGTGGTGTCGCGGCACATCAGCACGCTGACCTCTTGCACAATGTCGGCGGCATGGGCACCGAAGGCATGGCAGCCCAACAACCGCCCGTCGCCCTCGGCAGCAAAGAGCTTCAGCATGCCGTCGGTGGCACCCATCGCCTGAGCCTTGCCGTTGGCTCGCCAGAACGACTTATAGCAGCGGTAGGGTGTGCCGGCAGCTTTCAGCTGTTCTTCGGAAGGACCAACACAGGCAGCCTCCGGCTCGGTGAAGATGGCTGCGGGCATGATGTCGAAGCGGATGCCGTCGGTACGCCCCAGAATATGATTGACAGCACGGACGGCCTGCATCTCGGCGGCATGGGCCAGCAGTTGGCGACCGTTGACATCGCCGATGGCATAGAGACCGGGCATGATACAGCAATCATCGTCAACGGATAAAGCACCTGTCGGCAGAGATGCAGCGGCGGTATGAGTGGCATCCGTCGTGGCGGCTGTGGCGGGGAGAACGGTCTCGATGTTCAACCCATCGGTGTTGGGCTGACGGCCCGTAGCCATGAGGATGACATCGGCATCGATGTCCGACAGCGACTGTACGGCAGTCTTCATGCGGAAAGTGACACCCTGCTTCTCCATCAGTTTGCGCAACCGTTTGGCAATATCGCTGTCGAGCATAGGCAGGCATTCCTTCAGATATTCATAGACGGTGACCTCTGAACCGAAGCGACGGAATACTGAGGCGAACTCCATGCCGATGACACCGGCGCCGATGACGGCCAGCCTGCGGGGAAGGGTTGTATGCTGCAGCAGTTCGGTACTGGTGACCAGGCGCGGATCGTCCAGGTCGGGCAGCGGCAACATCTTAGCCTTGCTGCCCGTGGCGATGATGATGTTTTTGGCCGAAATCGTATCACTGCCCACGCTGACAGTGTGGGCATCCACGAAAGAGGCATGTCCGCGCAACAGGGTGATAGCAGGATGAGCGAGGATGGCCTCGACGCCAGCCCGCAACTGTGTCACCACCTGCTGCTGACGCTCGACGGCCTCGGCAAACGTAGCACTGTGAACATAGGTCTTGGTGGGTATGCAGCCCCGGTTCAGGCAGGTGCCCCCCACCTCGTCCTGCTCGACAATCACCATACGCAGCCCTTGCTGGGCGGCATATTCAGCGGCGCGGTAGCCACCAGGCCCCGCGCCGATGATCAATAGTTCTGTAGTAAGCATCATTACTCTATGACTATTACTCGTTTATATACTGGAAATGTCAATTACTCGTTCATTAACTGCCGATACGTCACCACGGGATGCTTGGCAGCCAGCACGTCATCGACACGACCGATGGGGGTGTTGTGAGGAGCCGACTTCACCAGCTCCGGTTCGTTGCAGGCCTCTTCTGCTATCTTGCGCATCACACAGATAAAGGCATCGAGCGTCTCCTTCGACTCATTTTCCGTAGGCTCTATCATCAGCGACTCGTGGAAGAGCAACGGGAAATAGATGGTGGGTGCATGATAACCATAGTCGAGCAGCCGTTTCGCCACGTCCATCGTGGTGACACCGGTCTGTTTGTCCTTCAGTCCGTCGAACACAAACTCATGCTTGCACAGTCCCTCGATGGGCAGTTCATAGACATCCTTCAGACTTTCCTTGATATAGTTGGCATTCAGCGTAGCCAACGGCCCTACCTCCTTGACATGCTCGCGCCCTAACGACATGATGTACGCACAGGCCTTGACAAGCACGCTGAAGTTGCCATAGTAGGGACTGACCACAGGGAAGAACTGTTGCAAGCCTTCGCGCACACCGACAGGACCGCTGCCGGGACCGCCACCGCCATGAGGCGTTGAGAAGGTCTTGTGCAGGTTGATGTGCATCACGTCGAAACCCATATCACCGGGACGGCAGGCACCCAGCATCGGGTTGAGGTTGGCTCCATCGTAATACATCAGTCCGCCGCAGTCGTGTACCAGGCGAGTAATCTCGGGAATGCGGCACTCGAAGATGCCTAACGTGTTGGGATTGGTCATCATCATGGCAGCCACCTGAGGGCCGCACTCGCTAATGATACGCTGCAGGTCGGCCAGATCTACCTGTCCGTTGGCGAGGCTCTTCACCTCGACGACCTCCAGTCCGCAGACGGCAGCAGAGGCTGGATTGGTGCCATGCGCCGAGTCGGGAATGAGCACCTTCTTGCGCTGGCCGTCACCCCGCGACCGGTGATAGTTGTCGATGACCATCAGCCCCGTCAGCTCGCCATGCGCTCCGGCGTAGGGCTTGAAGGTGAAGTGGGCCAGTCCGGTGATGGCACAAAGCATGCGTTCGAGCATGGCCACCACGCCACGGGCACCCTTCGTGGTCTGCTCCGGCTGCAGCGGGTGCAGCTGCTGGAACTCGGGCAGTGCAGCCATCTCTTCGTTCACCTTTGGGTTGTACTTCATGGTACACGAACCTAATGGATAGAAGCCGTTGTCAACACCGAAGTTGTTGCCCGACAGGTTGGTGTAGTGGCGCACCACGGTCATCTCGTCACACTCCGGCAGTTCAGCATCGCGGCTGCGGCGCAGCTCAGCGGGCACGCTGTAATCGCCAAAGCGGTTGTGGGGGAGGCTATATCCCTGACGCCCCGGCTTCGAGAGTTCGAAAATCAGATTTCCATATAATTGGCTGTTCATAAGGCTGCAATGTTTACAAGTTGGTCTATTTCGTCCTTCGTACGCTGTTCGGTGACGGCAAAGAGGATACCGCCGTCCATGGGCACACCGCCCAGGATGCCGGCATCCAGAAAACGCTGGTAGAGCTGTTCGGTGTCGCCATCGTATCGCACCAGGAACTCGTTGAAGAACGGTTTGTCGAAAGCCAGGTGGAAGCGACCTGTCTCTATCAGACGGTCACAGAGGTAATGTGTACCGGCATACGACAGCTCGGCAGCCTCCTTCACGCCTTGCCTACCCATCAACGACATATAGATGGTAACCCAGAGAGCCATCAGCGACTGGTTGGAACAGATGTTCGACGTGGCCTTCTGTCGGCGGATATGCTGCTCGCGGGCCTGCAGCGTCAGCACGAAGGCCCGCTGCTGGCGGCTGTCCTTCGTCATACCAACAATACGCCCCGGCATCTTACGGATGAGCTTCTCGGTGCAGCACATATAGCCGACATACGGACCGCCAAAAGACATGGGGATGCCTAACGACTGCCCATCGCCCACGGCGATGTCTGCCCCCCACTCGCCCGGTGTTTTCAGCACGGCAAGGTCGGCAGCCACGCTGTCCATGACGAGCAGTGCCTTCTGCGCATGACAGGCATCGGCAAAGCCACTATAGTCTTCAACAATGCCATAGACATTCGGCTGCTGTACGATAACGCCGGCCACGCCACCTTCTGCCAGACGGGCATGCAGGTCGGGCACCGATGTCACGCCGTCATCGACAGCCAGCTGTACCAGGTCGATACCTTGATGGAGGGCATACGTGCGCAGTACGTCCAGCGTCTTCGGATTCAATGTGCCAGACACCAGCACGCGGTTGGCTTTCTTGCCTGCTGCTACAGCCATCATCATCGCCTCGGCAGCAGCTGTCGTACCGTCGTACATAGAGGCGTTCGACACGTCCATACCGGTCAGCTCGGCCATCATCGACTGGTATTCAAAGATGTAGTGCAGCGTGCCTTGCGACACCTCTGCCTGATAGGGGGTATAGCTGGTCAGGAACTCGGAGCGTTGCACCAACTGCGGAATGACAGCAGGTGTGTAATGGTCATAGACGCCCAAGCCGGCAAAGCACGTCAGCAGCCTGTTCTGCGAGCCTAACGCCCGGAAAGTCTGCCGAATCTCCACTTCGCTCAATGCCTGCGGCAACTGGTATTCGTCGCGGAAACGGATGGCCTCTGGAATGTCGTCATAGAGCGCATCCATCGAGCCGACGCCCACGCGCTCCAGCATCTGATGCAGGTCTTCGTCTGTATGGGGAAAATACTTATACATTTTTCGGGATAACGGAATTACGAAATAACGGGATAACGGAATTACGGAATTACGAAATAACGGAATTACGGTATTCACTTCTCACAAAAAGTGACGTAAGTCTTTGCATCCATGAGGTTTTCAATCTCCATAGGTTCAGTCATTTCTACCTTGATAATCCAGTTAGCATAAGCATCTTGGTTAATCAGTTCCGGCTCATCCTCCAAGGCACTGTTCACCTCGACGACGGTGCCGCTGACAGGCGATATCAGGTCGGAGGCTGCCTTCACACTCTCCACGGCTCCAAACTCTTCGCCAGCCTCCACCTCATCATCCACGTCGGGCATATCGACATAAACCACATTGCCCAATGCCTGCTGGGCATAGTCGGTGATACCTACATAGCCGAAGCTGCCTTCTATTCTCACATACTCGTGCGACTCACTGTAATAGAGTCCTTCAATTACTTTTGCCATAACAATGATATTTTTGATTTAGGATTTTTTCTATTTTCGGTTTAACGGGATTACGGAATAACGGGATTACGGAATTACGGGATTACGGAATTACGGGATTACGTTATCGCGTCATTACGATTCGGTTGCTATTTCTTATAGTGTTTGTCGTAGAAACGCTTCTTACACACCACGCCGGGGAATGTCTTCTTGCGAATCTGTATAGCCACCTCGGTACCGACGGCGGCAAAGGGAGTATCGACAAGGGCCATGCAAACACTGCGGTCGATGGAGATGGCATGATAGCCAGTGGTGACCACGCCAACTGCCACCCCGTCTTTCAGCACCGTGTATCCGTGACGGGGAATCGCCTTGTCGGCCAACTCGATGCCCACCAGCTTCTGGGCCGGGCCTTCTGCCTTCTGGCGGGTCAACGCTTCCTTACCGATAAATTCTTCCTTGTCGAACTTGACGAACATGCTCAGTCCCGCCATGACAGGGGTGATTGTCTCGCTCAACTCGTCGCCATAGAGGGGCAGCCCCACTTCGAAGCGTAAAGTGTCGCGACAGCCCAAGCCACAGGGCTTGCAGCGCCCGGAGTCAACCAGCTTGTCCCAACAACGGTTGATGAAGGCGGCATCGGCATAAATCTCAAAGCCGTCCTCACCGGTATAGCCGGTACGCGAAATGAGGATGCCGTCTTCCTGCTTGAACGTATAGAACAGCAACTCGCTGCAAGGCAGTCCGAGCACCTGTTCCATGACGGCCTCGGCATGCGGCCCCTGTACAGCCAACTCGCCATACGCCTCGCTTTGGTTCTCCAGCATGACGTCATAGCCGGTGGCATGCTGCTGAATCCACGCCCAGTCCTTGTCGATATTCGAGGCATTGATGACGAGGAAGAAGCGGTCATCGGCTATCTTATACACCAGCAAGTCGTCCACCACCCCGCCATCCTCATAGCACATCATGCCATAGAGAATCTTGCCCGCAGGCATGTCGGCAACATCGTTGGTGAAGAGGTGGTTGACATAGCGTGCTGCATCCCTGCCGGCAATGAGCACTTCGCCCATGTGACTCACGTCGAACACGCCGCACGAATGGCGCACGGCCTGATGTTCGTCCACGATATTGGTGTACTGTATGGGCATGATGAAGCCTCCGAACGGCGACATCAAAGCCCCTAACGCTACATGTTTGTCATAAAGACAGGTTTTCTTGTTTTCCATTGTATGATGATGCTTTTATAGTTTAAAATAGGTATATATTATAATAGGTGTATAAATTCGTCACGCAGATAGCCCTGTTCTATTTGTTCAATGGCAGCAACATCGCTGGCGGTCAGCCGGTGCTCTCCGTTGCAAAGGGTTTGCCGGATAAGGGTTTTCACCTCGTCGAGACTGAGCGTCACATGGTCTTTCAGCAGGGTGATGCGCTGGCGCACGCTCTGTATGCCCTTCTGCTGCAGTTTTTCCTCACCGGGGGTAATGGCATGCAGCATGTGTTCCATATCCGTATCGTAAAGCAGCGTACCGTGTACGATGCTCCTGCCGGGCAGTTGGTAGCAGGCTGTGCCGCTCACCTTCCGTCCGTCTATCAGCACATCGTTATGACTGGTTCCCACGGCCTGCACCCCCATCTTGCGCAACACGAGCAGGAGCATGTTGACAAAACGGTTGAAGGCCAATCCCACCTGTTCTCCAGTGGTCACAAACGACAGCATGAGGTTGTCTTGGTCGGCATACACGCAGCCTCCCCCACTCTTCCGGCGAAACATGCTGATACCATGGTGGCGACAGTAGGCTTCGTTCACTTCGTTGCCCACCGACTGGTGACGTCCGAAGATGACGGTAGGCGACACTTGCCAAAAGAAAAAACCGTCGTCAACATCCATCTGTCGTGCCACGTATTCCTCCATGGCAAGATAGAACGACAGCGGTCTGTTCTTGTCGGCATCAGGCAAGGCTATATATTGCATTCGGTTTTTAGTATGAATAGTAGTTGTTATTTTCTGCAAATATATAAAGTTTATATGTAATTTGCAAGGATTTTGTTATTTTATTTTGCCAATCGGCTAAATTGCTGTATCTTTGCAGCAAATTTTCATGAAAATTGACGTGGAACTATTAAAAGACATCCAATATCCTGACGATTTACGGAAGTTGCAGGTCGATGCCCTGCCGCAGTTGTGCCAAGAACTGCGCGAGGACATTGTCAAGGAACTTTCCGTTAATCCCGGCCACCTGGCATCAAGCTTAGGCGTCACCGAGATTACCGTCGCCCTGCACTATGTTTACAACACCCCCTACGACCGCATCGTCTGGGACGTAGGCCATCAGGCATACGGCCATAAGATACTCACCGGTCGTAAGGACCTGTTCTGCACCAACCGCAAACTGGGCGGCATCCGCCCGTTCCCCTCTCCGCAGGAGAGCGAGTACGACACGTTCATGTGCGGACATGCCTCTAACAGCATCTCGGCGGCTTTGGGCATGGCGGTGGCTGCCAAGACAGAAGCCGCACAGACGGGGCATGAGCGCCATGTGGTAGCCGTCATCGGCGACGGTGCCATGTCTGGCGGGCTGGCCTACGAAGGGTTGAACAACGTCTCTTCTACCCCCAACGACATCCTTATCATCCTCAACGACAACAATATGTCCATCGATCGGGCTGTTGGGGGCATGCAAGAGTACCTGCTGTCGCTCAGTACCAACGAGACCTACAACGCGTTGCGCTTCAAGGTATCGCGATGGATGCACAGCAAGGGGCTGCTGCCCGACGACCGGCGCAAGGGACTCATCCGCCTGTCAAACGCCCTCAAGTCGGCCATCTCACACCAGCAGAACGTCTTCGAGGGCATGGACATACGCTATTTCGGACCCTTCAACGGACATGACGTGAAGGAGCTGGTACGCATTCTGCGCCAGCTAAAAGACATGAAAGGACCGAAGTTGCTGCACCTGCACACCCAGAAAGGCCACGGCTACGCACCGGCCGAGAAGGATGTCACCGTATGGCACGCTCCCGGCAAGTTTGATGCCGAGACGGGCGAGCGTATCGTCAGCGACACCACCAACAAACCGCCAAAATTCCAGGATGTCTTTGGCGAGACGCTCTTGGAACTGGCTCGGCAGAACACGAAGATAGTAGGTGTCACCCCGGCCATGCCTACCGGTTGCTCGATGAACATCATGATGAACGAGATGCCCGACCGCACCTTCGACGTGGGCATTGCCGAAGGACATGCCGTCACCTTCTCTGGCGGAATGGCCAAGGAGGGGTTGCTACCTTTCTGCAATATCTACAGCGCCTTTGCACAACGTGCTTACGACAACATTATCCACGACGTAGCGATTCTCGGGCTGAACGTCGTGCTCTGCCTCGACCGTGCCGGACTGGTGGGCGAAGACGGCCCCACCCACCACGGTGTCTTCGACATGGCAGCCCTGCGCGTGGTGCCCAACCTGACCATTGCCTCACCCATGGACGAGTGTGAGCTGCGCCGCCTCATGTACACCGCACAGCTGCCCGACAAGGGGCCGTTCGTCATCCGTTATCCTCGCGGTAGCGGTTCGGTGGTTGACTGGCGCTGTCCGCTGGAAGAAGTACCCGTGGGCAAGGGCCGCAAACTACGCGACGGTGCCGACATGGCCGTCATCACCATCGGCCCCATCGGTGTAGAGGCTGCGGCGGCCATTGACGAAATAGCCAATAGCCAAAAACTCAGCATCGCCCACTACGACCTGCGATTCCTGAAACCGCTGGACGAAGACCTGCTGCACGAGATAGGACAACGCTTCCAGAAAGTCGTCACCATCGAGGACGGCGTGAGAAACGGCGGCATGGGTTCGGCAGTCATGGAATGGATGAACGACCACGGCTACCGCCCCGTCGTGCGCCGCCTGGGCATTCCCGACCACTTTGTAGAACACGGCACGGTGGCTCAGCTGCGACATATTGTCGGCATCGACAAAGAGAGCATCTGCCGGGCTATTCTTAGTGAATAGTTTATAGTGAATAGTGAATAGTTGGGCTACCGCCAGCAAAGGGGTCAAGGTTCAATATGATAGCGTGCAGCGAAAAATGTTCAATATGATAGCGTGCAGCGAAAAATGTTCAATGTTCAACGTTCAATAGATAGAAAAGGATGAAAATTATCATTGGCGGAGCAGGAGCCGTAGGAAAACACCTGTCGAAACTGCTGTCGAAAGACCACCAGGATTGTATCCTGATTGACGACGACTTGGCACGGCTTGGCGATCTGGACAGCAAATACGACATCATGACCCTGCACGGCTCGCCCACCAGCATACAGACACTGAAGGAAGCCGGTGCCGAGAATGCCGACCTATTCGTGGGCGTGACCCCCGACGAGAGCACCAACATGAATGCCTGCATCTTAGCACATGCCTTAGGAGCCAAGAAGACGGTGGCCCGCATCGACAACTACGAATATCTGGCCCCCCACCTGCAGCCATTCTTTGAAAAGATAGGCATCAACTCGCTCATCTATCCCGAGGTACTGGCAGCCATCGACATCACCAACGGTCTGAAGATGTCGTGGGTGCGCCAGCGATGGGATGTCCACGGCGGTGTCCTGGTCATGCTGGGCATCAAGCTCCGTAGCACCTGCCAGATACTGAACCGCCCGCTACGCACGCTATGCGGTCCCGACGACCCTTACCACGTCGTAGCCATCAAGCGCGAGGGCGAGACACTGATACCTGGCGGTAACGACGAGCTGCATGTGGGCGACCTGGTCTATTTCATGACCACCCGCGAATACATACCCTACATCCGGCAGCTGGCCGGCAAGGAACACTATACCGACGTGAAGAACGTCATCATCATGGGCGGCGGCAAGACGGCAGTACGCGTGGCCCTCACCGCTCCCGACTATATGCACCTGAAGATTATAGAGAACGATGAGCTGCGCTGCGAACGTCTGAACGAGCTGCTGAACGATGTCAACGCCATGATCATCCACGGCGACGGCCGCGACCTGGGCCTGCTGCAGGATGAAGGCATCCAGAACACACAGGCCTTTGTGGCCCTGACCGGTAATACCGAGGCTAACATCCTGGCCTGCCTGACTGCGAAGCGCCTGGGTGTCCGCAAGACGGTGGCCATGGTCGAGAACCTCGACTATGTCGATATGGCCGAGAGCCTGGACATAGGCACCATTATCAACAAGCAGACCCT
>ODAI010598139.1_pt1 | contig 10567 bp, 3 predicted proteins | sample 1539321 | NCBI WGS metagenome assembly ODAI01 (sample SAMN02144231, study PRJEB22623) | gut metagenome | biome: sheep rumen | host: Ovis aries | place: New Zealand | reverse complement strand
CGCTCACCAAGCCATATGACGGCACGCCGCTCGTCAACGGCGATACCGCGCTCGCCACCGAGGTCGGCTGGGCTCCGGGCGAGGGCGCGACCTACGAGTTCGATGCGACGGTAACGCTTCCCGGCAAGTCGGTCGACAACACGTTCTCAATCGTCTGCAACGAGGGAACGAAGCTCAGCAACTACGACGTCACGCAGACGTCGGGCAGGCTGATCGTCACGCAGAACACGGAAAAAGGGATCACCATCGTGGCTGCTGACGATGAGTGGACCTATGACGGCGGCTCGCATCAGAGCACAAGCGTCAGCCTTGCCGAAGGCAGCACGCTGTTCGACGGCGACAGGCTCGTCGCGGTGGCGACGGGTAGCGTCAAGAACGTCGCCGACACCGCGGCCGGGAACAACCCCGTCGCTGAAGATTACAAGATCTATCACGGTGACGAGGAAGTGACGTCCAATTACCAGGTCACGACGCAGGCAGGCACGCTCACGATCAACAGGAGGGGCCTGACGCTGGCAAGCGGCGACCTTTCGCGCGAGTATAACGGCACGCCGCTCGTCAACGATGAGGCGGGCGCGCTGGGCGTGGTCGTCAACGCGAACGGCCTCGTCACCGAAGACGGTTGGGTCGAGGGCGAAGGTGCTGACTACACGTTCACGGGTTCGCAGCTTCTCGAGGGCTCGTGCGCGAACACCTTCAACATGACGGCCCGGGTGGGCACGTTGCTCGACAACTATCAAATCGCGCAGAGCGAGGGCGCCCTCACGGTCGCAAAGAGCACCAAGGCGCTCACGATCGAATCGCTTTCCGGCAGCTGGAAATACGACGGCGACCCACACGCCAAGGTGGCGTATAGGGTCACATATGGCGATGTGGTCATCGAGGGCGAGGAAGGCGAAACACAACTCGTGCTGCCGACAGGCGACTCTATCGCCTTCAGCGCGGCTCCGAGCGTCACGAACGTCGCCGAATCCGGCACTGCAAACAGCTTCGAGTATGCGATCTCCAACGCCGAGCAGTATGCGGAGCCTCAGGTCATCAATGGCACGCTCAGCATCGCGCCACGCGAGGTGACGCTCACCAGCGGTAGCGCTACGCGCGAGTACAACGGCAAGGCGCTCACCTGTGATACCGTCACCGTGAGCGGCGACGGCTGGGCGAAGAACGAAGGCGCGTCCTTCGATGTCACGGGCTCGCAGACGATAGTCGGCGGCGAGCCCGGCAATAACGCGTTCGCCTATACGCTCAACGAGGGCGTCGATGCACACAACTACAAGATCGAGCAGGTCAACGGCACGCTGACCGTGATTGACCGCAGCGAGAAGTTCCCGATCGAGGTCAAATCCAACGGCGGCGCCTACACGTACGACGGCACGCCGAAGACGGCCGGTGGGTTCGAGACGCTGACGTTCACGGCCAACGGCGAGACCTTCACGGTCGAGGGTCTGACGGCGGGCGTGACGCAGACGAACGCCGGCGCATACGAAAACTCGATTAGCGGCACGGCTGTGGTGCGCGACGCGCAGGGCAACGAGGTCACGGGCCAATTCGACGTGACGCAAACGCCCGGTTCGCTGACAATCGCCAAGCGCCCGGTCGTCTTCACCGCGCAAGGCGAGGAGCACGAGTACACGGGTTCCGAGATTTCCATCAACGGCCTGGGTGTTAGTACCGGTGAGGACCAGGGGCTGGCCTCCGGTCACACCCACAACGTCAAGTTCTCCGCCGCGGGCACGGTGCCGGGCACCTATGAGGGCACGATCACCGCGAAAGAAGACGTCAAGATCACGGCGGGCGACCAGGACGTGACCCCGAACTACCGCATCCAGGTTGCGAACGGCTTGCTTGTCATCACTGACCGCGCGACCCCGTATGCAGTGAGTGTCCAGGCCAATTCGGCTGACGCGGTCTATGACGGGGCCAAGCACAAGGCAGCCGGCTTCGCCAACGAAGGCGAGCGCGGCATCGAGGTCACCGCAGGTGGCAACACCTTCTATGTGAAGGGGCTCACCTCCAAGGCCGCTGGCGTCAACGTGGCCGATTCCGTCGCGAGCATTCCCATTGCCGGGCAAGCCCAGGTGCTCGACGCGCAGGGCAATGACGTGACCGCGCAGTTCGCCGTCACGAGCGTGCCCGGCCACCTGAGCATCGCGAAACGCGCGCTCACCATCACGAGCGCGACGGCCGAGCGCGAGTACAACGGCAAGCCGCTCGTCGCCCGTGACGTCGCCATCGAGGGCGATGGCTGGGCCGAGGGCGAGGGCGCCTCTTATGTCTACACCGGCACGCAGACCAAGGTCGGCTCGAGCGAGAACAAGTTCACGTACACACTCAACGAGAACACGGTCGCGGATAACTATACAATCACCCCGGTGTTCGGCTTGCTGACGGTCGTCAATCGTGACGCGCAGTTCATCATCACCGTCGAGGCCAACTCCACACAGGCGACCTATGACGGCACCGCAAAGACAGCCGTCGGGCTCGTGACAGACGAGTTCACCATCGATGGCGCGACCTTCAAGGTCAGCGGCATGGAGACCACGAGCCCCGAGCAGGTCAATGCCGGGTCGTACGCGAACAACATCACCGGCACGGCAGTCGTGACCGACTCCGAGGGCAACGACGTGTCCGACCAGTTCGCTGTGAGCACCAAGGCCGGCTCGCTCGACATCGCGAAACGCGAGGTGACGCTTGCGAGCGCAGACCTCACGCGCGAGTATAACGGCACGCCGCTCACGAACGACGAGGCAAAGACCCTGGGCGTCGACGTCAACGCCAATGGCTTGGCAACTGAAGACGGTTGGGTTGACGGCGAGGGCGCGGCTTACAGCTTCACAGGCTCGCAGCTGTTGCCTGGCGGCGATGAGGGCAACAACGTGTTCGCCTACACGCTCAATGACAACACGCTTGCGGACAACTACACCATCAAGACCTCGTTCGGCACGTTGACGGTCACCGACCGCGCGACGCCGTACCCGATCACGGTGACCTCGAAGTCCAACGACGGGAGCATCACTTACGACGGCGCCGAGCATGAGGTCTCCGGGTTCGAGACCTTGAGCTTTACGACCGAAAACGGCCAGACCTACACGGTCGAAGGGCTCACGGCCCACGCCGCCGGCACGCAGGCGAACACCTATCCGAATGCCATCAGCGGCACCGCGATTGTGCGCGACGCGCAGGGCAACGACGTGACGGCCCAGTTTGCAATCGAGATGGTCGAGGGCAAGCTCGTCATCGGCAAGAAGGCCATCGAACTCATCGGCGCAAGCGACACGAAGGCTTACAACGGCGCCGAGCAGGCGATCACGGACATCGATGCGGCCGCGCTGGTCGCTGGAGACGCGCTGAGCGGTCTGACGTACCGTGCGGCAGGCACCGAGGCCAACGCCGAGGGCTACGCGGGCGCGTTCGACGGAGCGCCGGTCATCATGAACGGCGCAGGCGCTGACGTGACCGCGAGCTACGAGATCACCACGACAGCGGGCAAGCTCGTCATCACGAAGGCGGCGGGCGGTCTGCTCGGGCTGGTCATCAACCCCGACGGGTCGTCGTGGGTGTACGACGGCGAGACGCACAAGGCAAGCTACAGCGTGAACCCGCTGGCAGGGGAAGCCGTGACGGTCGAGTACAGCCTCGACGGCGGCAAGACCTGGCAGCAGTGGACCGACGAGAGCGCGCCGAGCATTCGCGATGCCGGAAGCGCGGACTTCAAGGCCCGCGCGACCAACCCGAACTATGAGCCCGCGCAAGGCGACGGCGTCATCACCGTCACCAAGCGGCCCATCACGTTCGCATCGGAAAGCGCGCGCAAGGCCTATGATGGTGAGCCGCTCACAAACGAGCAGGTCACGGGCTATGAGCAGGATATCGTCGCCGGCGACCTCGCGGACACGCCGCGCGCGACGGGCTCCATCACGCTCGTGGGGCAGGCGCGCAATGCCATTCACGTCCCATGGGCCCAGGGCGCCGAAGACAACTACGAAGTCACCCTGAATCCGGGTACGCTCTCAGTGCTCGCCCCGACCGAGACCGATGGCATAGCATCCAAGTCGCACACTGCGCAGCTGTACACACTGGGCGACCAAGTGACCTTCAACGTTTCGGCCATGAACATCTACAGCGAGCCGAAGACGATCGTCTTCACCGAGCTGTCGGGTGTGACGTTGGCGCAAAGCGAGTTCAATGATGTCGCTCCTGGCGCGATTGTAGAGACGACGGCTACGTACACGATCACTGAGGCCGACGTCGCGAACGGGAGCTTCACCAACACGATCGCCGCGACGATCGAAGGCGATGACAATGCATACAAGGCGACCGATACGGTGAACACGACGACTCCGGCCTCATTGGTCGAAGTCACTAAGACGGTCGTGAACCCGCAGGCTGAGTACAAGGTCGGCGACACGCTTCAATATCGCATCACGGTCGTCAACGAGAGCGCGCAGGCGATCAGCAACGTGGTCGTGAACGACCAGCTCCAAAACGCTGCCGGTCCAGTGACTATCACCGATGCTGGTGACGGTACGGTCAACGGAACCGTCGTGACGTTCGCCATGCTGCAGCCAGGTGAGTCCAAGACCATCGGGGCGTCGTACACGACGACGATGGCAGATGCAGGCAAGACGCTCGTCAACAGCGTGGTGGCTCGTAGCACGACGCTTCCGGACGTTCCGGATGCGACTGCGAGCACAGCTGGCGAGAAGATCGAGAACGCATACACGCTGACGATCCACTATGTCTATGCGGACACATCCAAGGCCGCAGACGACCACACGTCGCAGCTCACGTCGGGGACGGCATATCATGTCGTCTCTCCGAAGATCGATGGCTATGCCGCCGATTGGGGCAGCCTGGCGGGCACGATGCCGGCCAAGGACCTAACGCTCACCGTCACCTATGCCGCGCAGGATAACGGCGGCGGGCCAGGCGGACCGGATAGCAGGAGCACCGGTGGCGCCGGTGGCGGGCCTGCGGGCGGAACCGATGACAACGCGGCTGCGGGCACCGGCGGAGGCGGCGCAACATCTGCGGCCAACATCGCCGCTGGTACGTCCCCGGATGGCCAGGTCACAATCGATGCCGACGGCAACCCGCTCATCGAGAACATCTCCGATGAGGGCAACGCTCTAGCGGACGGCGATGGGTCATGGTCGCTGTTCGACCTGCTCGCCACGATTCTCACCGTGCTTCTCGCTCTCGTGCTCGTCATCGCAGCGCTCAGGCGCAACCGCAAAGACGAACAGGAGAAAGACGAGGCCGAAGCCAAGTCTGGGGCAACGTATCAGGAATCCGGCGAAAGCGACGAGGAGCAGCCGCAAGAGGTCAAGCGCCGCCGCATCATCAAGTTGCTCGGCCTGATTCCCGCGGTCGTGGCCGTCATCTTGCTGCTGGTGACGCAGGACTTCACGCAGCAGATGGCCTTCTTCGATTCGTGGTCCATCGTGTTTGCGATCATCTTCCTGGTCGAGGTGGTCATCGCGGTGCTCGCACGCCGCAAGAAGACGTCGGGCGACGATGACGGCGAAGAGGTTTTGCCAGAAACGGAAGCGGTACAGGCGACAGCAGCGGCGTAGAGCAGAAAAGAACGTGCCGGCGATGTGGATGTGTCTCGCATCGCCGGCACGTCTGAGAAATTGAGCGCAGCGTTCGAGCGAAGCGCTGGTCGGTTTGTAACAAAAAGTTTTCATGCGCGCCGCGTTTGAATGTGGCGGCGGTTGTATTATGAAGTGTCGATATGTGAGCGCATGGGAACGTGGACGCAGCAGGGAGCAGTTCGGATACGGCATGTCTGACCTTGACGGCACCATAAACGCACCGGAACAAGGCACCGACGAGAACCAGTCTCGCGGGCAGGGTGCTCAACGCCAGAAGCAGGGCAGGGGCGGTGTGCCCATTAGCTTGCTCAACGCTCTCATGGTCATCTTGGCCATCGTCGTGTCCGTGGTGTTTCTGCGGTCCGTCCAACACACAAACGATGCCTACACCGAGCTGGAAACGACGACGAGCAGCTACATCACCTGCGAGGCTGCGGCCAACCGCATGAAGGAAGCGTCGAGCAACCTGACGATCTGGGTGCGGACATTTGCCGTCACCAGGGACGTCGCCTACATGCACCGGTATTTCCAGGAGGTCAAAGGCGACAACAACCGCGAGGCGGCGGTCGCCACCATCAAGGAATATCATGGCGGTTCGGAGCCGTACGAGTACATTCAGAAGTCATTTGAGAACTCCCAGATTCTCGCGAAAAGAGAGTGCTACGCGATAAAGCTCATCGTCGAGGCCGACGGAATCGAGCCGACTGCCGACGAGGCAGCAGAGCTCAAAGGCGTTGAGCTCACGGCTCAAGACGCCGCGCTTTCCGCTGTGGACAAGCGCGCAAAGGCTGAGGCGATGCTGTTCGACGAGCAGTACATGGAACGTGTCGAGCTCATCATGAGCAACATCGACGAGTGCAAGGCCTGCCTGATCGACGACATCAACAGAGTGCAGAAGCAGGGTTCCACGACGCTGCACGAGCTGCTGTTCAGGCAACAGGTGCTCACGGTGCTCCTGCTTGTCGTGACCGTGCTTTTGATCGTGTTCAACGTCGTGTTGCTGCTGTGGCCGCTGCGCAGGTTCGTCGTCCGCATCTCCAACAACGAGTCGCTGCCCCGCACGGGCGCGCGCGAGCTGCGCTTTTTGACCGATGCGTATAACGTCATGTACCAAGAGAACCTCAAGAGCCATGACGTCCTGCGCCGCAAAGCGGAGCACGACCACTTGACCGGCTTGTACAACCGCGGCGCGTTCGAGAAGCTGCTCGATGCGTACAGATCCGATAACTACGCGCTTCTGCTGATCGACGCCGACTATTTCAAGAACATCAACGACACGCTCGGCCACGACGGCGGTGACGCGATGCTGCGCAAGATCGCGCACACCTTAAGCGACGCCTTCCGCGCCACGGACTTTCCGTGCCGCATCGGCGGCGATGAATTTGCAGTCGTCATGACCGAAGCCGACCCCAGCCTCAAATCGGTCATCATCAGAAAGATTGAACAGCTTCGCAAGACCATGGCCGACGCATCGGATGGCCTTCCCGAAATGACGCTCTCCATCGGCGTCGCGTTCAACGATGGCACGCTGAGCCCCGAAGAGATTCTCAAGCATGCGGATATCGCGCTCTACGAGGTCAAAGAGGCCGGGCGCAACGGCTACAGGTTCTTCAAGGGCTAACGCGCGCCTGCGTGCCGCATTCCAGCCATCGCAAACACTTCCATGCACGCTATAATGTGGCGACGCGCAAACGGGGGCGTGGCGGAATTGGCAGACGCAGCGGACTTAAAATCCGCCATCTTCGGATATGTGGGTTCGAGTCCCACCGCCCCTACCAAGATAACAGCGGGTTAATCCGCTGGGAACTTTTTACCGTTTCTACCATACGCTTTGACAGGTGACGCTCCAACCGCAGATTTGCTGCGGTATCATGGGCGCATGGCTATTCAGATTTTCGAGAAATACCTAATTGACCGAGCAGCGGACGTCGACGCTGTCATCGCGTCGTTTTTCACCGAGAGCTCGCATCCGGACATGGAACGCTATCTCTACGGCCCGCTTTCCGCCTATTCGAAAAACGGCGGCAAGCGGCATCGTCCGCTCATCTGCGTGCTCGCGTGCGAAGCAGTCGGGGGCGATGGCCAGAAGGCGCTCGCGGCTGGAGCGGCAGTCGAGCATTTCCACACTGCCGCACTCATCCACGACGATATTGCGGATGAGTCGCTGCTTCGGCGCGGCGAGCCTTGCCTGCATCACAAGATCGGCGAGGGGCTCGCGATTAACGCTGGCGATTTGGCGCTGTCCTCGGTCACGGGCACGGTGCTCGCAGACGAGGGGCTGAGTGACGCGGTCAAGCTGCGGGTACTGCAGGAGCTTGTCGACATGACGACGCGCACGATCGAGGGTCAGGCACTCGACATCGGGTGGGCACGCGAGGGCCGCTTCGACATTTCCGTCGAGGACTACCTCGTCATGGCGCAGCACAAAACTGCGTTCTATTCCGGCGGCGTGCCGTTGGCTGTGGGCGGAATCATTGGCGGCGGCACCGAAGAGCAGGTCGAGGTGCTGCGTAGCTATGGCATGTCCACGGGGCTCGCGTTTCAGATTCAAGACGACCTGCTCAACCTCGTGGGTGACAAAGAGGCTACGAACAAGGACTTCCGAAGCGATATCACCGAGGGCAAACGCACGATGATTGCGGTGCATGCCCTTCAGAACACCACGGGCGCTTTACACGATGAGCTGCTCGAGATTCTCTCGACCAAGCAGACGGATGCGGCTGTGCTCGAGCGTGCAGTGCAGATTATGGAACAGGCTGGCTCCATCGAGTACGCTCGTGACTACGCGTTGAACCTGGCTCGCTGCAAGCAAGGCGATCTCAAGGATGTGTTGCCCATGAGCGTCGCGCGCAAGCTGCTGCTCTCTATGGGCGATTTCTTCGTGAGCCGTCTGAATTAGGGGTGCGTGCTATGAGGACGATCAGGAAAAACGATTCAGGACCCGCAGTCGAGGATGTGCAGCGCAGGCTGCGTGTTCTCGGCTACGAGCTTGCTGTCGACGGTGTTTTCGGGGACCGCACGCAGAAAGCGGTGCGCGAGTTCCGCGAAGCAGAGAAGCTGCCTGATGGCGACGTCATCGACGAGCGCACGTGGTCCACGCTTGTGGACGCGAGCTTCTCGCTAGGCGATCGCGTGCTCTATCTGCGCATGCCCTACTTCCACGGGGGCGACGTTCGCTCGCTGCAGAACATCCTTGATGTGCTGGGTTTTGTCGCGGGCGCGCCAGACGGCATTTTCGGTGCACACACCGAGCATGCTCTGCGCGAGTTCCAGTCGAATGTGGGGCTTATCGACGACGGTATCGCTGGCAGCACGACATACGACGCAATCGAGCGCTTGCGACACGCGTGGGAAGGCAAGTCGCCGACGGTCGCGACCGAAGAGCACATGGGCTTTGCCCGCGCTGCTGCTGCGCTCAGGAAGATCGACGCGTGCTTCTACGGAATGGACACCGTGGGACGTGGTGTGGCATCGCGCGTCTCGAACCTGGCGCGTGCGACAACTCCCGACGCGCGCGTTGTAAGCGCCGACGCGTTGGTAGGTGCGCCGGCGGCTGGAACGCTGATGGTTGGCATCGGGGTCATTCCCCAGGAAGCGCAAGAGGGCGTTCCGCTTGTCGAGCTCACCGAGGACTACGGTTTTGCCAAACGCCTGCGCACGGCTTTCGATGTAGCGGGCGCTGGCCGTCGAGTTCTCATCGAGGTTCCCGCCAGTGGCGTCGACGACCGCGGTGAAGACGTGGCAGGGGAGAGCTGGGAACAGCATCTTGCCGTCGTGCTTCTCGATGCGCTTTGCGTTGCGTTGCGATAACCGCCAGGTCGATACGCTCAAGCAGACAACACCGCGTTTTGATGCAAACTGGCTCGAATTGCCTGCATTGTCTCTAATAAGCAACGGGGCTGAATTGCAAAAGCCCGCGTGTTGAAAATGTGCCCGTTGCGTGACGGTTGGGCATCGTCCGTAAATCGGTGCTACCATTAAGCGTCTAAGTGCAAGAGCAGATTCTATGTCCGAGAGACCGGCTGGAGTGTGACCGGAATTGTTGAACATGCAAAAGATGCTCGCAGTTACGATGGCAGTCATGCTGGCTGCGTTTATGGGCCCCGCGGAAGCGCTTGGGGTCACTGCAGCAGAGAAAAAGGCGGAGATTGAGAGCGTCGAGGCGCAGCTGTCCTCGATTAACGACGAGCTCGAGTCCGCAGTAGACAAGTACAATGCCGCCCAGATGGCCTACGAAAAGGCCACGAGCAAGGTCGAGGCGTGCCAGAAGAAGATCGAGAAGGCGCAGGCTAAGATCAAGAAGCTCCAGGGGCACCTGAACACGCGCGCGAGCACGATGTACCGCTCGGGCGCGCTGACCTATCTCGACGTTTTGATGGGTGCCTCCTCGTTCGACGACTTCGCGACCATGTGGGATACGCTTAACAGCTTGAACGAGGGCGAAGCCGATCTGGTCCTGCAGACGAAAGAGGCCAAGGCGGAGCTCAAGGAAGCGAAGAAGGAACTCGTCGCGAACCAGAAGGACGCCGAGGACCAGCTCGCCACCGCAGAGTCGTACAAAGCCGACGTCGAGGCCACGCAGGCCGAATACGAGGCGACCTATAACAGTCTGTCCGCGGAATACCAGAGGCTCGTTGAGCAGGAGCGCGCAGCCCGCGAGGCGGCTCAGGCCCGCGCTGCGGCTGCTTACACGCCTTCCGCGTCTTCGTCTTCATCCTCGTCTTCGAGCTCTTCTAGCGGCGGTGGTGGCGGTGAGTCCGCTTCCGGCGGCGGGGGCGGCGGCGAATCGTCATCCTCTGGCGGCGGCGGTGGGTCATCTTCAGGCGGCGGAGGCGGCGGCAACAGCTCTGCTGTAAGCCCCGCGCAGGCGTGCCTTGGCCTGCCTTATCAGTACGGTTCGGCTGGTCCCGGTTCCTATGACTGCTCTGGTCTCGTGAGCTATGCCCTCACCGGTGCTCATGGCCATGCTT
>ODAI011516103.1_pt1 | contig 10568 bp, 9 predicted proteins | sample 1539321 | NCBI WGS metagenome assembly ODAI01 (sample SAMN02144231, study PRJEB22623) | gut metagenome | biome: sheep rumen | host: Ovis aries | place: New Zealand | reverse complement strand
TGAAAGTTGAGGACGAAACACTTTTTCACTTTCCAAGTTTTTTATTTGATCAAATAAGCTCTTCTAGGAATCTATTCAGCAAAAGGATTCCTCGGCGGTTCAAGGAATAGATTTTCTCACCGTCCGGTGAAAGTTTTTCGGAAGCAAGGCGATTTTTTTTCCACTGGAAGAAGATTCCGTCTGCCCGGTTTGCACCTATCCGCTCAGAAAGCTCTTTTCCAAATCTGTCTTTATAATCAGCAGAGCTTACGCCCTCAATCTTTCGGAATCCAAGCATGAGAAATTCAAATTCAAGCGTCGTCTCATCAAGGTTCTCAACATTTCTCTTTAAAAAACAAAGGTTCTTTTTGGCGGAACAAATTTCTTCATCAACACCACGGATATAAGCAGGAACTGAAAGAGTGTTCGTCCACCTCACGGCCGATTTCGAGCAAAAGTCGTAAACGGTTCCGCTCGCGCCGGCTCCCACGCCTATGTAATTCTCCTGTTTCCAGTAAGCAGAGTTGTGCCTTGCCTCAAAACCTTTCCTTGCGAAATTGGACACCTCGTACTGAGAGAAGCCTAGCTTTTCAAGGATGTTCCGGCCCGCAAGCCACATTTTATCAGCCTTTTCATAGGAAAAGTTTACAGTGCCATCCTCAATTTTCTTCCATAAAGGAGTATTTTCCTCAACGGTCAGCGTATAAAGCGAAACATGATCGATTTTTGGATATTTTTTTAAAAGCTCAAACTGATTTTTAAAAGATTCGTGCGTATGACAAGGAAGCCCCGCAATAAAATCCACGGAAAGCCGTCCGTTCCAGTGATTTTTTAAAGTCTCAAGCGCATTCAGGATAATCCTGCAGTCCGCGCCCCGGTTCACGCAAGATAAAGCCCTGTCATCAAAGGCCTGGATTCCCATCGAAAGCCTGTTCACTCCAGATTTTCCGCAGGCCGAAAGAAATTCCTCCGTGACATCATCAGGATTCATCTCAACGGTGACTTCGGCATTCTCATCAAAGCCAGCGGCATCTTTTACCCCGGAAATAAGATTAAAAATCTGCTCCGGCGAAAGAATGCTCGGAGTTCCACCGCCGACATAAACGGAACGCCATTTTTTGATTCCGTAGAATTCAGCATAAATTCGAGCTTCCCTTATGAGCGAGGAAATGTAGGAATCAGAAAGGTCGTTGCACTTCCCAGCCCTGTCCCGCTCCGCAATGCTGTAAAAATCGCAGTAATCGCATTTTTTCTTGCAGAACGGAATATGGATATATATAGAAGAATTCACAAAATCTCCGGGAAATCAGAACATCTTGAATTTGCTGAACGGAAAGTAAAGCATGAGGACTTTTCCGATAATCTCGCTGTGCTTTACAGGTCCCCAGATGCGTGAGTCACTGGCAGAAATGCGGTCATCTCCAAGCACAAAATACTCGTCCTCACCAAGCGTTATCTGAGAAGTAGAAGATTTTGCGCCAAGCTCAGTGTCCCATCCTGCAGGAGGAACAAGAATCTTTGCATTGTATTTCGTTTCGGTAACTTCAAATTCCGTGAGGAAATGCTGCTGATTCGCAGGCTTTACGAAAACAACATAGCGGTCTATGTAAATCGTATCACCAGGAAGCCCCACGACCCTGCGGATAACAGGACGGGTTCCCTCGACAGGGCTTTCCTCAAACGGCTGCCATTTTCGTATGCTTACAAAAAGCGCGAGGCTCCTTAAAAGCCCTTTTATTGCACTTGAGTTGGAATTCTTGTAGTTGCGCATAAGGATGACATCTCCGCGTCCAGGATTACGGAGCAAGGGGCTGACAAACTCATAGCTTCCGGCAGGAATATCCGGCGACATTGAATCCGACTTGTTCGCCACAGGAAATACTACAAAGGTCATGAAGATAGAAACGATGATAAAAAAGAGCAGGACGATTCCTATTACAGAAAGGATTCTGTGGTAAAGCTCTTTTCTCAATTTATATGAAATTGCATAAATATTTTTTTCCATACAGATAGAATAGCAGATTTTTAGAAACTGTTGCAAGTTCAGATTGTTATGTTTATAATTAGAAGATATGTCCGAAAATGTAAAGATTATTGCACAGAACAAAAAGGCAAGATTCAATTATTTCATCGAGGAATCCTACGAGTGCGGACTGGAACTTGAAGGAACTGAGGTTAAATCCGTAAAGGCAGGCAATGTGTCCTTCGCGGATTCTTTTGCCGAAATTATAAACGGAGAGGTATGGATGCGCAATTTCCATATCTCTGAATATAAATACTCGTCCGTGTTCAATCACGATCCGGACAGGAAAAAGAGGCTTCTTCTTCACAAAGAAGAAATCAAACGGCTTCAGCGCAAGGTCGAAGAAAAGGGCTTCACCTTGATTCCGCTGGATTTTTACCTTAAGAACGGGCGGGTCAAGCTCACTCTCGGAGTCTGTAAGGGCAAAAAACTCTACGACAAACGGGAAACAATCAAGCAGCGCGACCTCGACCGGGACATGGCAAGGGATTTCCGAAAAGATTTGTCATAGTCCTGAGGAAAGGCAATTTGAAGAATCAGAGATTAAGGACTTTGCTTCTCTGCATCACATTATCGATTCTTTCTCCACTAGCGGCACTCCATGCCGAAAACCTGCTGGTTGATTATTACGGTGTGGTTTCTGCTTCCTCAGACACGAACATGCTCAAAATGGCTCAGGATGTTTTTTTCACCCAGCTCAAATCAATTGACGGCATAACGGTTGATGACAAAAGGCCTGATTTAAGCAAGGCATCTGTAGCCGTGCCGGATTTTGCCCATACGAATGCGGCAATCTATTTCTATGCGGAAGTCACGGATCAAAAAAATGATGCCGGGCAAACTGTCTGGAACTGCCGCTTCAATGCCGTCACAGCATCAGACGGAATCACACACTCGGCAAGCGAAAATTACGAATCCTACTATAAAATTCTCGTCGGTGCAAAAACCGCGATTGAAAAAGTTCTTTCCGATTTAAAATCCCCTTCCCCGGAATTCGCATCGGCGAACAAGTCAAACCTTGCGGCCGATTTCAAGACTGGAGTTGACATCGAATCCCTTGCAGGAACATGGGGCGGAGAGCCTTATGCAGACAAAATCATAATTCTGCGAGGCGGAAGAGGCTTCGTAATCTTCAAGAACGGCGCGACAATGAACATAAAGATTTCCGTCAAAAAAGTCTCAATCGACGGCAAGAACACAAATCTTGAAATTTCTCAGGTCGGAAAATCAAACGCATCATTTTTCCCGGAGCTTCCACGCGAGCAGGCCCTTCTGTGCGCCGCAAGTGCCCCTCCAATCACCTGGAATTTCTCGCTCACCTCGGCAGATACTCTTGAGGGCATAAAAAATACCGTCATCCAAACGAACGACGGCACTGAACAAGGCACTGTAAACTCAAGCTGGACCAGAAGATAGGGAGCTAGGAGTTACTCATTATCTAATAAACTGCCGCATGGACGCGGCGAAAAGAGATGGAATCCGCAAGAATTTTCGTTAGAAAATTCTTGTCAGGGCATGGATGCCCCTATTTTCACAGCTCCCTGGCGGATTACTTTTACTTCGCCATTTTCTTCAATCGCTACTATTGTCGATGGAACGCCGCCTTTTTTGTCGCCGTCATCGATAATCAGCTCGACTTCCTTTCCGAATTCATCTTTTATCTGCTTGATATTGTCAAGGACATCTTCTCCGCTTCGGTTCACGCTCGTTGAATAAATCGGAGCACCGCAGCCTGCAATCACTTTTCTGAGCCATTCGTCCCCAGGGCAACGGAAAGCTGTCGTCTCAAAATTTCCGTCCTCGGCGAAAGTGTGCACGATAATCGAAAGCGGGCCTGGCCATTTTTCAAGAAGGTAATCTGGAATCACATCGCGGGTATATTTTTTTACATCCTCAGGCTTCGCAATCAGCTGAATGAAATTTTTGCCTTCAGCACGGTTCTTTATTGAACAAATTTTTTCAAAAGTATGGAAAGAATAGTGCCTTCCGTCAACGATACCTGAAAATCCGTAGACTGTATCTGTAGGAAGGACTACGACTTTCCCCCTTCTTAAATAATCAATGGCAATCTGAGCAGACTCATTATCACACTTGCGGCAAATCATAGACTGGAATCCCCTTTATTTTTACTTTATTTTTTTTGACAGCAGCATCTTTTACCCTGAAATCTTTTAGTATAAGATAAAGATAGGTAACGAAGAACATCAGAAGGCCTGCAAGCTTGCAAAACCATTCCGGAAGGGAATAAGGCTCAACAGATTTAACAGGCGTTCCTGTCTCAAAGTGGTACTCGTCGATATTGATAAGTCCGTTGATCTTAACGACTTTCTCTCCGTCACGAACATATCCCATCTTGCGCGCAAAACCCGCTATTACATCCGGGTCTTTTTCAAGGGCCGTATATTCAAGGGAGAGAGAATCATTGATTTTTTGTATTTCGTCCGCACGGGCACTAAGGATTCTTTTCTGCTCACGAAGCTGGCCGTCCGCCCATATTCCATCCTTTCCACAAGTGAACGAGACGAGGACATAAATTACGGTACCGGCCAGGGCAGCAACGAGAACCCTGAACATTTTTATCATAGCCTTTTGAATATCGGCTTAGATACAAAAATTCTAAAATATTTTTCAACATGAAAAAAAAATTGGACTTTTCTTTGATATGTATGCTACAATAGATAGGTAAAGTGTAATTTTTTTAAGAAAAGTTGCCGATAATATATCAAATATTTTCTTAATCGGAAGCCATAAAGAGCTTGCAAAATTTCACTTTTGAAGGGGAACAATATGAGTGATTCAGATAAAACAAACGAACTTGACAATTACGGCGTTTGGGTTAAAAAGCCGCCTCGCACCGTTTCATCTGAAAATGGAGAAGATAATACAGACACTATTTCTGATATAGACAATGATCTCCCGGATTTTGCCGCTATCGATGTAGTTGACGATCCTACAATCGGAGCAGATCCAAATGCGGACGACACAACGCTTTCTGCAGACGAGCTTGCGAACATCACAGGTTCCTTTGAGGAAGCCGCTCCAGCTCCAGAAGCAACCGAATCATCTGGAGGTTCCGGCGAAACCGAAGAAATCTCCCTCGACGAGTTCATTGAGGGCGGTGTATTTGAAGGTGACGAAGATGCCGCTCCGGCACCTTCACAGCCTGCAGCCACCACTTCACAGGCAGAAGAATCAGTATCCGCCGACGAATTCATGGAATCAAGCGACATCACAGTTTCTGATGCACCTACAGTTTCAGAATCATCAGCTTTGTCTGATGACGGTCCGATTGACATTGACCTTTCATTTGATGATTCAGACTCAGTTCCTTCAATGGGAAGTTCTTCATCAAGTTCTTCTGCCCCTGTAAAAGAAGTTGCGGGTTCAGAGGAAGTCGATTTGAGCGACTTTGGCGTTGATTTCGGTGACGGAGACTCTTCATCTTCATCAGAAAGTACAGCTTCAAGCGACGGAACAGAGAGCGTTGACCTGAGCGATTTCGGCGTTGATTTTGGCGATGGTCCATCATCTGAACCAAGCGCGCCTGCAGCAGAACCAGCTTCTGAACCAGTCGTAAACGAGGACGGAACAGAGGAAGTATCACTCGACTCATTCGGATTCGACATCAATGCAGAAGAGCCTGGCGCAGAAGAAAGCGCACCGGCCGCAACCTCAGACAGTACAGAAGAAGAAATTTCCCCTTCTCTATCAGACGAAAATCCTTCACTCGAAGAATCAAGCTCACCTTCTATTGAATTATCAGCCGAGGACGATGTAGGCGACATCTCAATCGAGGCAGAGCCATCAACTCCTGCACAACAAAGCGAACCTGCACAAACTTTTGAATCTCAGGATAACGATGATTTCAACCTTGACTCAATCATGGATTCAATCGAAGACGAAAACGGCAATAAGACATCACTTAATGACAATGCAGGTTTCGTTGCCGACGACGCTATAGCGGAAGAAGAACCTGTAGTTGCAGAAGAAGAACCTGTTGCTACCGAAGAGCCACTTTCTGCAGAACAGGAAACAATTATCGAAGAGCCTGTTGTAAACGATGTCGTTGATATGGATGAACCGGTATTTGAAGAAACAGCCGTCGATATTCCGGAAGAAACAGCTACTGAGCCAGTAGCCGATTCTGATTCTGACAATCCGTTTGCCCTTCCTCCAGATGATGCATTCACAGCAACAGTCACAGATGAACCGACAATTCACGACGAGCTAGATGAAAATATCGCACTCTCAGACGAAGCTCCTCTTTCAAGCGAGCCAGTATTTGAGGAACCGATTGCAATCGACGAGCCGGCCGACGAACCTGTTCCACAAGAATCAATCTCCGTGGAGCCAGTTTCATTCGATGATTCTGTCGCAACCGAAGAGCCTGAGCAGGAGCCTGTTATCGAGGAATCTTCAGCTATCGATGAACCTATAGAAAGCGCACCGGTCGCAGAAGAGCAGCCGGTCAAGCAGGATTCAGAAATCAGTTCTGCCACAAATGACATTCTTAATCAGATTGCTTCAGAACTTTCTTCACTCCGAAATGAAATCTCAAATCTCAAAACTGAATTTGAGGAACTTAAAAATAAGGAAGCAGCACCTGCCGCAACCGAAGCAGAAGAAGCTGAAATCCCGGCAGAATCAGAGTCAAGCGGCGGATTCTTCGGCTCAGAGGACGAGGATGACACAATCGCGCTCTCTCTCGATGAAATGGACAATATCCTTAACACGGTTGAAATCGTTGAGGAAACAGCTCCTACCCTTCCAGAATCAGCAAACGCTGTTTCAAGCGAAGATGAAGCTGAGGAGCCGGTAATTGACGAGACTCTGCCAGAAGAAACTGCTGTTGAAGAAGTTGCCCTTCCAGAAGAGAGTGTTGAACCAGAAGCAGAAGAATCCCTCGACTTCTCTAACGAAAACATTGAGGAGCCGGTTCTTGACGACATCGACACAAACATTGCCGATGAAGAGCTTCCGGACGAAATTCTCGTTCCGAAATCAGAGGATGATATTCTCGTTGGCTCAAGCCAGGAAAATCTTATCGAAGAAACTGAACCAGGCGAATCTACAGAAAATCTTTCAATCGATGAGACTGCCCCAGAAGCAGATTCTATTGAAGAAGACATCAACTTCGAGGTTGAGCCGGCAGCTTCTGCAGAAAACGAAGACTCAACTATGGTTGACGAGCCATTCGTATTCGATGACAACGAAGACGATGCTGATGCAACTCTCTCAGCTGACGAACTTGCAAATATCACAGCAGATTCAAGCATGACAGAAGAAGCTGGTGAAGAGATTGTCGAAGAAGAGCCTGTCGCAGAAGAAAGCATTGAAGAGCCGGAAGAAAGCGCAGAAAGCAATATTCCGGATGTAAGCGATATTCTTGGTGATACATCGAGCAGTGAAGAGGAAGAATCAAGCGGAATCTCAATTTCTGAGGGCGAGCTTGACAATCTTCTTTCATCAGAGGCAGCCCTTGCTGAACAGAACCGCAAACTTGCCGAGGAAGAAGAAAAAGCAGAGCCAGTTCACTCTTCAATTCCAGGTGACTTGCAGAAAGAAATCAAATCAGTTCTCTCATATATGGATCAGCTTTTGGAAAATCTTCCGGAAGAGAAAATTGCTGAATTCGCTCAGTCAGAACAGTTTGAAACTTACAAAAAATTGTTCAAGGAGCTTGGTCTCGACTAATGAATATAGGAACAAAAACAAAAAGCGGGCTTCTGCAAAAGGCTCAGAGCGTTCTTGCAGATGTCACGCCGACATTTTCAAAGTGGGCTAAACGCTCCGGCTTTGCAAGAGCCGCAATTCTCTCGCCATGCTCAACATCGGAAGGTAAATTCTATTACACGACTGATGCCGTAGGTTTTTCAGCCAGAGAAATGGCGATGCTCACAGAGACTCAGGAATTCTGGCTCAGTACGCTTTCAAAGGCTTTTGAATGGCAGTGCTTCTCGCGGGATTTCAATGAGCTGGACAAATTCGACGGTCTTTTTGAAGATGATGTTCTTGCACAAATCAACAAGATTTTCTTCCTTCCGTTCCGCAACAAGGCAAATCCAATGCTCTTCGTTGTCGTTGAGCTTGAAGATGATGACGACCTTAATCTTCCGCCGTCTTCGGAAATGGCAGTAACCCTCAAAAATATCGTTGAATTCAAGAATCAGGAAAAAAAGATTCTCGCAAAATTCGACAAAAATATCGAAGCTGGACTTGAGCTTTCACAGAGCAGACTTTATCTTCTTTCGCTCAAAGTGTGCATTGAAGAGCAGCTTTCAAGCCTGGAGCTTCCGGGGGACGAGCTAAGGCATCTTGTCACAAGGGCAATCACGGACGCGGCACAAACAATCGTTTCACCGCTTTTCCGCTCACCGAACTGCTGTCAGACAGGCTCAATGGGCGAAATCAAGGTCGTTCTTTTTGCAAAAGATGAAGAGGATGAGCAGCTTCTTGCATATCACATTGCACGCACTTTGCTCGGACTTTTAGGCTCGAAAGCAACAAAGCAGGTTCTTCTGCTTTCTGCAGGTCTTTGCCCAAACAAAGCAGGAACAATTGAGTTTCTTTGTAAGTGCTAGTTCACGAAATGGATTCACAAATCATTTTTGAAGCAAGCAAGTCGGGGGAACTCACCTGCTCGCTCAAAGGAAAGTATCTTCATTCAAAATACAATCCCTTAGCAGAAGGAGAAAAGTTTGCCCAGAATTTGCAGGCAGATTTTTCTCCTCTTTGCGTTTTTATAATTGAACCCGCCCTATCCTACTGCGCAGAATCGGTTAAAAAAAAGTTTCCGGGAGCAGCAGTTTGTGCAATCAGATTTTCAAGAGATTTCTCTGAATCTGACACAAAATGGAACAAAGTTTTTTATCTTGACGGTGAGATTCCGCTGGGCGAAATTCTTTTCAATTCTTTGGGTGAAGAAAAACTGATTTCAAGCCTTGCGTTCGACTGGACACCGGCAAAAAATATTTTTCCAGAAGAATCAATGCTCGCATGGGGCGAAATCAAAAAGGCGATTTTAAAAGCCAGGGATGTGATTGGAACCAGATCTTATTTTTCAAAGAGATGGCTCAAAAACTCGCTTATTTTCGCATCAAAAATCCAAAAAACGCTGCTTCTTGAAAATGGCGACACCCCAATAATAATTGCCGCCTCTGGCCCAAGCCTGAAAACTTCAATTCCATTTCTCAAAAAATACCGGGATTCCTTCTTTTTGATTGCAGTTTCTTCGGCATTTATGCCGCTTTCAAAGAACGGAATCTCACCTGAACTCGTGATTTCAAGCGACGGTGGATATTGGGCAAAAAAGCATCTGGATTTTTCAGGCGTTGAAAATTCGCAAACAATATTCGCCCTTGAAGCAGAAAGTGCCATTCCAAAAAAACTCCTCACGCAAAAAGAAATTCTTCCGCTTTGTTACGATGACGGGCTGGAAAAGGATTTTCTGGATTCAATCGGCTGCCCCTACATGCTCTCAGAGCGGAACGGAACTGTGGCAGGAACCGCACTTTGCTTCGCGCACTCGCTCACAGGAGGAAATATTTTCCTTTGCGGGCTTGACCAGGCTCCTTCACCCTCTTACCAGCACACGCAGCCGAACGCATTGGAAACGGATAACGGCAAAAAAGATTTCAGGCTCAAAACGGCAGAGACAAGGATGACGGCTTCAAGGTTCAATTCTCAGGCTTCGCTTGAAATTTACAGGAACTGGTTCATCTCCAATTCGGAATATTTTTCAAAAAGAGTTTTTAGGCTGTCCGACAATTTTAAATATGACTTTCCTCTCGGAAAAATCCGTGAAATCAACTGGAATGATTTTGAAAAGATGACTGGATGCGGCCACACACAGCAAAACGCGGCTAACAATCCAAAAAAGATTCTTTTCAAATCCGTAAAAATCAAAGTCAACGGGGGCGAACGGAAGTCAAAACTTCTTGAAACGCTCAGGAAACTTTCTCAAACCGAAAAATTTGCTGATGAAGTCTTTCCAATGTACTCAATTCTTATCAAAAGGGAACTTTCACCCGAAAAACGAGGAGAACTGAATTCAAAACTCACGGAAAAGACCGAAAAACTGCTTAAAGAATGTGAGAAATTGCTGTAAAACAGGTGGGAAAATGGGGGATTATTTTTATTCACAGATAATTGAGGCAAAGGACAAGAGCCTTATTCCGCTTTGCAAAAATGCAGCCGGGAAGGAAGTATCGTTGCACTCAAAATACAATCCAGTTCGTGAGGCAGAAGGTTTTGCCGCACAAACGGAGCCGGACTGTCTTTTTTTCGTAATTCTTGGACTGGCCGGCGGCTACCACATCCAGAAAATCCTCGAAAAATGCCCCAAAGCAAAAATCCTCGCCGTTGAAATCTCCCAGAATGCAATCGAATTTCTTTCACAAATTCCTTGCGCCAAAAATTTGGAAGCTGATAAACGCGTGACATTTACTTCCCTTGAAAATCTGGAGCAAAATCTTCTTGCTAAATACAAGCCTGCGATTCACGGAAACCTCACGATTCTTTCACTTCGCCAATGGGAAAATATTTTCCAAACCGAAGCAGAACTTGC